>ENA-OWON01000053-OWON01000053.1-gut-metagenome-genome-assembly--contig:-NODE-53-length-88538-cov-8.764280_pt1 | contig 88538 bp, 77 predicted proteins | sample MGYA00248257_ERZ651798 | MGnify/ENA primary metagenome ERZ651798 (study PRJEB26908, sample SAMEA4031708) | gut metagenome | biome: gut; feature: normal infant; material: stool | place: China | collected 2015 ... | reverse complement strand
CCCGCTCATGGAATCTGAGCAAGAATTCTTATATCAATTTTTTGTAAGGAACGTATTGCCACTTAATGAACTAAATATCAACTACGCTCTCTTAGACAGAACCTCTTCTTCGTATTTAGCAACATCGTCAAACCATCCTTCTGCTGCCACACCGCATCTGTTGCAGTATTCTTCCCAGATATCTCCGATTGGAAGTGTCTTGCACTCTTCCATCATTACCATTTTCTTAGACATCTGATTTGTATCCTGAAGCTCTTTGAGCATTGCACTTGGTGTACACAGAGCATTCAATAACGCTTTCTGGAAGCTTCTAAATCCTGTTACCCATGCAGAAATACGATTGATTGATGCATCAAAGTAATCCAATGCAATATATGTACGCTCAATTCCACCTTCGCAGCGAACGATTTCCTGTGCGATTTCTTTTGTTTCATCATCAAACAATACTACATGGTCTGAATCCCAACGAATCGGACGTGTTACGTGCAGAGCGATTTCAGGGAAGAATGTTAAAAGTGCAGGAATCTTATCTGAAACAACCTCTGTTGGGTGATAATGTCCATTATCCATAAGTGGCAGACATTTGTCTTTGTTCATTGCAGCATAGCTTAAAGAAAATTCTGCTGAACCTACTGTATATGCCTCCACACCAATTCCGAACACTTTTGACTCAACACATGGTTTTACAAGATTTGTGTCAAATGGCTCTGCAAGGATTGCATCAATAGATTCTTTATAACGTACACGTGGTCCCATACGGTCAGCTGGTACATCCTTAAATCCATCTCCTGTCCAGATATTCATAACACAAGGAATTCCTGTCTGCTCTGCAAAATACTGCGAAATACGGATGCAGGCTTTTCCATGTTCAATCCAGAATTTTCTTACTTCTTCGTCCGGGCTTGACAATGTCAATCCATCTTTTACCATTGGATGTGAGAAAAATGTTGGGTTAAAATCAAGTCCCATTCCTCTTTCTTTTGCAAAATCAACCCATTTCTGGAAATGTTTTGGCTCCAATTTGTCACGATCTACAAACTCGCCATCTTCAAAAATTGCATAGCATGCATGTACATTAATTTTTTTCTTTCCTGGCATCAGGCTCATTGCCTTATCCATATCTGCTAATAATTCTTCCGGAGTTCTTGCTTTTCCAGGATAATTTCCTGTTGTCTGGATTCCACCTGTCAGAGGGCCATCATGGTCAAATCCTGTTACGTCATCTCCCTGCCAGCAGTGAAGTGAAACAGGAATCTGCATACATTTTTCAATTGCAGCGTCTGTGTCTACACCTAATTTTGCATAAATTTCTTTTGCTGATTCATATCTTGTCATTTTTTAATCCTCCATTTTACTTTTATAATTTCGTTTTCGTAAATGTCTATATCTTTATTTTAATTTCGTAGATTTTTATGTCTATATTATTTAGTTCTCATAGATTTTCACATCAAATGACTCACCGATACATGTTCTTGCTTCCGGAAGACTCTTAAATGTTTTGTCGTGAAGCATCTGAACAATAATATTTCCGATGGCTGTGGCTTCGGATGGTCCTGCTGAAACTCTTCTTCCTGTATATTTTGCAGTCAATTCATTTAAATATCCTGCATTTGCACCGCCACCGACAACATAGATTGTTGAGTAATGCTCGCCTGTCAGTGCTTCGATTTCCTCGATTGTATCGCCATAACATTTTGCAAGACTGTTATAAATAACAGCCGCGATTTCTCCTACTGTTTCAGGAACCTGCTGTTCTGTATCCTGGCAGAATTTCTTCACTGCTTCAATCATACTCTTTGGAGCAAGGAAGCAATCGTCATTACAATCTACGATAGATGAAATTGTTTCTTTTGAAGCTCTTTCGCAAATTTCTGCAAAGGAAAGGTCTTCTGTAAATTCTTTCTTTACAGACTGGATCATCCAAAGTCCCATGATATTTTTCAGGAAACGGAAACGATGGTCGTATCCACCTTCATTTGTGAAGTTTGATTGCATACTCTTCATAGAACAGTCTGCTTCTTTTCTTTCAATTCCCATCAGCGACCATGTTCCGGAGCTGATATAAATTGCATTGTCATCGTTTGTCGGAACTGCAAGTACTGCCGAACCTGTATCATGTGTTGCAGGAAGGACAACAGTACAGTTGAAACCGACCTCTTCCTGAATTGCTTTTGTAAATTCACCAACAACTGTTCCCGGCATCGATACTGGCTGGAACATTTCTTTGTTGTATCCAAGCATATCGATCAGCTCATAGTCCCACTCATTTGTCTTTGCATTCACAAGCTGTCCTGTTGTTGCGTTAGTATACTCGTTTTTCTTCTCTCCTGTAAGAAGGAAATGGAAATAATCCGGAATCATAAGGATTGATTTTGCCTGCTCCAGATATTCTGGGTGTGACTCTTTCACCGCCATCAACTGATATATTGTATTGAAAATCTGTTTCTGGATTCCTGTTCTCTCGTATAATGCTGAAAGTGAAATTGTCTCATACACTTTTGCATCCATTCCATTTGTTCGGTTATCGCGATATCCAACTGTCTCGCCAAGGATTTTATCATCCTTGTCCAACAACACGTAATCAACACCCCATGTGTCAATTCCCATATAAGATGGAATTTTGCCGATTTCTTTACATTTTTTCAGTCCATTTTTTATCTCTGTAAACAGTCTCTCTACATCCCAACACAGTGTACCATTCTTGTTATCCATTCCGTTCGGGAAACGATACACTTCTTCCAGCTGTATTTTTCCATTGACCATGGATGCAAGCATGTGACGTCCGCTTGATGCCCCAATATCAATTGCTAAATAATACTTGCTCATTGTGTGCCTCCTTCTTGTATTTTCACTAATTTTCTTGTATGAGTACATTATAAATTGTAAAAAAATACAAAAAAAGGTCTCCATTTGAAAACAAATGAGACCTTATTTGCACCACAAGTTCAGCCATGCGCAAAAATAAACACAATCTTTATAAGCTTGCTTATATAAGACTGTGTTTATTTTTGCATATGGCAAACGCCATACAGCGCGAAGCAGTTGCTATGCAACGGATTCGAGCTGCATGGCTGAACAATAAATGAATTCACCATCATTTCCCCGCCCGATACTCCTTCGGGCCCATGCCATACCATTCTTTAAACTTTCTATAAAAATAACTTGTATTATCATATCCTACTGATTCAATAATATCTGCAACCGGCAATGTACTATTCGTAAGTAAATACGCCGCCTGACTCATACGTTTTGACTGCAGTAATTCTTTATAAGTCTTACCGGTCTGCTTTTTAATCGCCTTGCTCAGCCAATATACATCATAATTCATGATTTGGGCAAGTTCTGACAAGCTTCCGTTTTTGTAATGTTCCTCTATATAATTTAGAACTGTTCCGGTCAATTCGTTATCAAATCCGGCATTTCCTGTTTCCATTTTATCCATATGATTTAATAACTGAAGCAACATAAGTCCCATCGTAATCTGATTACAGCTTCGTTTATTTCCTATATCATAAAAAATGGTCCAAACCATATTTTCCATCAGATTCTGAATTGGTAAAATATCTGCAACATGAAAATATAAATAGGATGTCTTCCCATCTTTTCCACAGAGTGTTCCTACAAGAAATTCTTTAAGAATATTATCTTCTGCCCCCATCATAGAAAATGCCATGTTGAAAAATTCCGGCAAAATGATAAAATTCACGGCAATATCTTCTTTCCCTGCCGGCAGTATTTCCTGCTGAGCATGTTGATTTAAAAATAGCAAATCGCCCTGCTCCAACACAACTTTATTTCCATCAATATAATGTGTTGTACTGCCCTGACACATGTAAATCAATTCCACATAATTATGCCGATGCTTTGGAAAATTCACGAATCTTGTATGTGGCCTAACCTGGATTAGCTTCCCTTTTTGCAAAAGCTTTTCGCTGTCAATAACCAGCTCTTTTTTCCCCGTATAGAGCCCTCGATCTATTCCCTTCTGTTCATTCAAAATGCGCTGTTCTTCTTCTGTAATGACAGAAAGCGCATCGATTAGTTCTTTGTGCATCCTGCAATTTCCTCCGTCAGTGCCATATACTCTTTTGCACTACGGCTGCTTTTTTTGTAAGCCATAATCGGTCTATGATCATCCTGAGACCATTCTACAGTACTGTCTACTCGAATATATGTATCAAACACTCTGACATTTTCCAAATCCTGCAACACTTCTAACGTCTGTTTAAAATAGCTCTTTCTTGTATCTACTTTTGTAATCAGCACGCCTCCGATTTGTAAATCCGGTGCAATTTGTTTGACCTCTTCTAAAAATTCGAACATATTTCCTAATCCGAATAATCCCCAAGGTGTAGATTCTACCGGAATTATCACCTCGTCCGATGCACATAAAATATTCATCACCCATCCGCCAAGTGTCGGTGGTGCATCGATTAAAATGTAGTCATATAATTCTTTCTCTACAATTTTAGAAATGCCTTTCTTTAAAATGTATTCTCTCTGCCACTTTGTAAAAAGCTCATACTCAATTGAACTCATCAGTGTTGAAGATGGGATCAAATCCAGATTTTCAAAGTCCGACTTCACGATATAATCTGTCAAATCAGCCTGTTTTCGAATCCCTTCATATAAGTTCTTATCACTCTGAGCAAATGCAAGTACTTTATCCTCGTCAAATAATGACAGTGAAAGATTCAACTGCATGTCTCCATCGATCAGAAGGACTTTTTTCCCAAGCTGTGTCAGACCATATCCTACATTGGCACAAGTTGTTGACTTTCCGCTTCCCCCTTTATTATTTGCAAAACAGATTACTTTTGTTTTTCCCATAGCTAAATCCTTCTTTCTATTGCTCTCTCCACGATTCATCAGCAGGTTCTTTCCCAAAAATCTTGTCGACCAACTGAGAATATTCCGCATACGCCTCCTGCCCTTCAAAGCCTGGTCTTAAAACGTCTCGGATATTTTTATAATACCATCCCATAGCATCCTTATTTTTCATACGGAACCGCAACCACAATTCTTCTCCGAATATCGGATAATCTCTGTCAATGTCCCTCAGATTAGATAATTTATCTGCCAGACCAATCATCTGTAATTCCTCAGATGCATTTTTTAAATGTTCAATGGTAGCTGACTTTCTTTCTACCCATGTTCTTGTCTTATCCTCGCTCTCACCCACTACCAGCTTTGCAACTCTTTCACCAAACTGTGTGCAAATTGTTTTCTCCGATACATCTTTGCAATCCTCTATTGTATCATGAAGCACTGCAGCACAGATGATTTCTTCATCTTCTGTCATTGTCATCACAATGTCTTTTACTTCTAACGGGTGCACGATATAAGGTTTCTTTGTTCCTTTTCGAAATTGTCCTTCATGTGCTTTCGTTGCAAATAGAATCGCTTCATCCAGCATCTTTTTTCCTCCTCGAATATAGAACTGTTACTTTTCTTTGACTTCTATAGAAAATGATATCATAATTAATTTTGATACTCAACGAAAAAAAGCAAATGATGTTTGCTTTTCTATATATAAATCCGTTATAATAAAAATAATAGTGAGGTACTCTTTATGCACAAAAAACATGTTTTGATAACCGGTGCATCCCGCGGAATTGGTGCTGCCTGTGCTTTTACTTTCGCATCACATGGTTATCATGTATTTTTAAATTGCAATAAATCAATCGATGCACTTCAAAAGGTTGCTGATTCTATTACTCAGCAAGGTGGAACTTGCACCTTAGTTCCCGGTGATGTCGGCAATCCTGATACTGTACGAGCGATTTTTGAAAAGATTTCCACCATTGCTCCCGGATTGGATGTACTTATCAACAATGCCGGTATTTCTTATGTGGGATTGTTAACAGATATGAGCGATGAAGAATGGACGCGTATTTTAAATACAAATCTTTCTTCTTCTTTTTATTGTTCCCGTGCTGCAATTCCTTATATGGTCCGGCAAAAAAATGGAAAGATTATCAACATTTCCTCTATGTGGGGAAGAGTCGGAGCTTCCTGCGAAGCCGCCTATTCTGCCACAAAGGCCGGGATGAATGGGCTTACAATGGCCCTTGCAAAAGAACTGGCCCCAAGTAATATCCAGGTCAATGCTATCGCATGTGGAGTGATCGATACAGAAATGAATGCTGTATTTTCAGATGAAGAGCGTCAAGAGCTCGCTGAAGAAATTCCTGCCGGGCGTTTCGGAACCGCAGCTGAAGTCGGCCAGCTTGCATTTGACCTTTCCGAAAACCATAATTATTTAACCGGACAGATTATCGGACTGGACGGCGGATTTATTTAATGAGATTCAAGCCGAGCTGTTACTCACCACCTGAAAGAGATGGGAGTCTTCTCGACTGAGATAAACTTATGATTGGAGATACATTATGATTAACGTACATGAAATAGAAAAAATATCTATGAACTGTTCTATGACAGAATTTGTCGGAACAACTGTATTAGATACAATTGGGCTGGTCATTCCCGGAGTTGATCCGATGCTTTTGAAACAAATGAATTTAAAAAAGCCATACCGAAGCTTAGGTCTTCTCAGCTCTCGTACCGGTGCTGCCGGACAGATTAACGCTGTCGACGAAGCAGTTAAATCTACAAACACTGAAATCGTATCCATTGAACTGCCACGCGACACAAAAGGCTGGGGCGGACATGGTAACTACATTATCATCGGCGGAGACAACGTTTCAGATGTCCGTCGTGCTGTAGAAATTGCACTCGAATACACTGAAAAATATGCCGGAGAACTTTATATCAGCGATGCCGGACATTTGGAATTTACCTTCTCTGCAAATGCAGACCAGGCTCTGAATCTTGCTTTTGATGCACCAATCGGAAAACCTTTTGGCTTTTTCTGTGGTTCTCCTGCTGCAATTGGAATGGTTATGGCTGATTTAGCTGTTAAATCTGCTTCTGTAGAGATTGTAAAATATATGACTCCGGATCGTGGAACCAGTCATTCCAATGAAGTGATTGTTGCTGTGACCGGTGATGCCAGTGCTGTAAAAAATGCAGTACTGACAGCCCGTGATATTGGTTTACAGCTTCTCGTCTCTATGGGTAGCTATCCAAAGAGTCCCGGAAAACCTTTCTTAGAATAATCCATGCTTTTGTTACTCTGAATCAACTTCGAACGTAAAACATAAAGGATGACAATCTCCACTTTTTTGTAGTGTATATTGTCATCCTTTTTTACTATTTTAACCTCTGCTTATATTCTTCCATAAATCGACTTCGGTACATATGCCTTTACTGCAATTCCTTCTGCAACATACTCCTCTTCTAAAAGCTGCCCATGTTTTCGAATAAATTGAATTTTACCGGCTTCAGAAAAATCATACAATCGTTCCACATAAATCTGATCCTGCCGGATGATATCAAGCAATGCCCCTTTCAGTTCATCCAGTCCCTGTCCGTTCTTTGCTGACACTGCAAATGTATAGTCTGCATGCAGATCGCGAAACATTTGTGGTGATTCCAATTTATCCTGCTTATTAAACAGTGTAATAATAGGCTTTCCTTCTACGCCTAACTGACGCAGCGTATCATATACTACATACATCTGTGTATCCATCTGAGGATTTGAAGCATCTACTACATGAATTATAATATCTGCATATTTTGCTTCTTCCAGAGTACTTTTAAATGCCTCTATCAAATGATGTGGCAATTTGCGGATAAAACCTACGGTATCCGTCAAAAGTACCTGTTGTTTTCCTTCCAGTTCTAACGCTCTGGTCGTTGTATCCAATGTTGAGAAGAGCATGGCATCCTCTAAAATTCCTGCCCCGGTCAGTGCATTCTCCAAACTGCTCTTTCCTGCTGAAGTATATCCCACAAGGGCTGCCACTTTCAGATTAGAATCCTTACGCTGTGTCCGGATCAATTCACGGTGCTGTTCCACCTCGCGCAGTTCTTTTTTTAATCTGCTGATCCGCTCTCGAATCAAACGCCTGTCCATCTCCAGTTTTTTCTCTCCGGGACCTCTTGTACCAATTCCGCCTCCAAGTCTGGATAGTGAATTTCCAAGTCCGATCAGACGGGATGCTCTGTATTTTAATTGTGCAAGTTCTACCTGTATCTTACCTTCACTTGATACTGCTCTTGCCGCAAAAATATCCAGGATCAATAGCGTACGATCAATGATTTTACACCCTAACTCCTGTTCCAGATTTTTTAATTGCACAGATGTCAGTTCATCATCACAAATAATTCCTGTAGCATCTGTTTCCCACAACAGTTCTTTGAGTTCGGTTATTTTTCCTTTTCCTATATAAGTTGCCGGATGAATATACTCTCTGCTTTGTATCATTCTTCCCACAACTTCAGCTCCTGCAGTTTTTGCCAGTTCTCCAAGCTCATCCAATGACTCTTCTGCCGGTTCGTTTTCATTTAACTGAACTCCGACCAAAATCACTTTTTCTTCGGCTTCTTTTAACTCATACATCGTCATAAACTATCTTGTCTCCAAAAATTCTACTTCTTTTTCTATATCCTCGTCATTCGGGTAGTCTGCAATATACTCATTTGCCGCATTCTTAGCTTCTTCCCAGTTTTCCTGTTTTTCATAACACACAACCTGATTGTATCTCATCTCCTGTATGAGATCAGAATAATCAACTTCTTTTTTTGATTTCGATGCATTTACCGCATCCTTTGACTGTGCATATGAAATTCCTTCGTCAAAATATTTTAATGCAGATTCATAATCCTCCTGCTGCATTGCAGATACTCCCATAATATTGTAAAGCTCGGCAGTTCTCTGAACTCCGTCATCTAATGCTTTCTGCATACTTTCCAGGACTTTATCATACTCTTTTAATTCATAGTATGCCATTCCCAGTCCGCGATAAGCTTCCGCAGCATCCTCTTTCTTTCCTTTCGCCTCTGCTGTACTTGCAGCCTGTGTAAACTGAGTAACCGCTTCTTTATAATCTTCCTTTTCCATTGCTTTTATTCCTGCTTTTCCTGCATTTGAACATCCTGTAAGTAAACAAGACATTGTCAAAATCACCAATCCACAGTTTCGAATAAATTGCATTTGATTCTTCATTTTCATTCTCCATTTTCGTCTTTATTCCGGATATTTCAATATCCAGAATGAATTTAAAATATTTAATAACATTACACCGACATCCGCAATAATGGCATTCTCCATAGATACATAACCAAATAATGCCAGCACCAGCAAATATACTTTCATGCCAATCGCAAAAATCATATTCTGCTTCACTGCCCGAATTGTCCCTTTGGAAATCCGAATCGCATTTACGATTTTAATCGGCTCATCTTCCATTAAAATAATATCTGCTGCCTCAAGTGCTGCATCTGCTCCCAATCCTCCCATGGCAATTCCGATATCAGCACGTGCAAGAACCGGCGCATCATTGATTCCATCCCCGACAAACGCAAGTTTTTCCTCTTCAATCCGGCTTTCCATAAAGTCTTCTAACTGTTCTACTTTATCCTCAGGCATTAAGTTTGCAAAAACAGAGTGGATTCCTATTTTTCTGGCAACATCTTCTGCCACTCTGTCATTGTCACCTGTCAGCATAACGGACTCGATCTGATGTCTGTCAAGCCATCGTACCATCTTTTTCACACCTGGTCGAATAATATCCGAGATTAAAATATATCCGGCATATTCTCCATCTACCGCTATATGAACCGCTGTTCCGATATCCGATACCGGCTGATAATAAAAGCCTTGCTTATTCATATATTTTGCATTTCCGGCAAAGACAACTTGTCCATCTACAATTGATTCCACTCCAAAGCCAGAATATTCCCTTGTATGAGAAACTCTTGCTGTATCAATTGTTTTTCCATAGGCCTCCCTTAATGACTGTGCGATTGGATGATTTGAATGAACCTCCCCATATGCGGCAAGCTCCAGTAACTTCTGTTCAGACATTCCTCGCGGACAAATCTCTTTGACAGTAAATACACCTTCCGTTAAAGTTCCTGTCTTATCAAACACAAATGTTTCTGTCTGTGATAAGGCTTCCAGATAATTACTTCCTTTGATCAATACACCTTGTCTGGATGCTGCTCCGATTCCACCTAAAAATGCAAGTGGAACCGATACTAACAGACCACATGGACATGCAGCTACCAGAAAAATCAATCCTCGATAAATCCAAACATGTCTATCCTGACCCGCAAACATCATTGGCGGAAGTATCATGACTAAAATTCCCATCAGTATTACGATTGGTGTATAGTATCTCGTAAATCGATCAGCAAGCTTTTCTGTTTCTGCTTTTTTATTATTTGCTGCTTCAACCAAGGTCATAATCTTCGCTGCCATAGATTCCTCATAAACTTTCGAAACTCTCGCCTCGATCATTCCGCTTAGATTGATACTTCCGCTAAAAAGCTTGCTTCCTATCTTCACTTCTCTTGGTTCTGCCTCGCCAGTCAACGCTTTTGTATCTATCATACTTACGCCCTGTGTAACTGTTGCGTCCACCGGAATTCTCTCTCCCGGTTTAACCACGATTACATTCCCCGGTATCAATTCGTCAGGCGAAACCGTTCTTGTTCCACCTGCAATCTTTAAGTTTGCATGTGACGGCCGGATATCCATAAATTTGGCAATTGATTTTTTTGTTCTTTGCAAAGAAATAGCCTCTACCAGATTTCCCACCTGATAAAATAGTACGGCCGCAACAGCCTCACGATATCGCCCAACAAACATTGCTCCTATTGTTGCAACCAACATCAGAAGATTTTCATCAAAAAGTTTTTTATGTTTTATATTATAAAAGGTCTGCCACACTATCTTTACTGAAAGTACAATATATGCAAAAATGTACAACATCAATTCCACTCTGCTATCTGTATTCCATTGCTTTACCGCAAAAAGTGCATTCAAGTAAAGAACCAGGCCTGCTCCTATTTCGATCAGCTTACTTTTTACTTCTTTTGTCATTCTTACCCCTTTATTTTTCAATTGCACACGTTACTTCTCGCCGCTTTCAAGTCGAATGTACCTGACTACATTTCTCTCTTTCCTAATAAATGTTCCGCCACACTGGCAACACTCTCTGTCTTTTGTACCTCTTCCTGCTGCTCCAGACACGCTTGAATTGCTTCATTGAGCGATAACATCTTATCATCCAGCTCTGATACCATCTGTGCACATTCTCTTAAATCCCTGCTTATATATTCCGGTGCCATTCCTTCAAATTTGTAGTAAATCTTATGTTCCAGACTGGCCCAGAAGTCCATTGCAATCGTTCGAATCTGAATTTCTACTTTCGTATCAACCACGCTATCTGATAAAAAGATTGGAACAGATACCAGCATGTGATAACTCTTATATCCGCTTTCCTTCGGTTTTTTAATATAATCCTTGATTGTCAGCACTTTCAGGTCGCTTTGATTACCTATCATCTCTGCTAATCTGTAAATATCAGATGTAAATGAACAGATCAGCCTTACTCCTGCAATATCATTGATATACTTTACCATATTCTCAATCGATGTTTCATATCCATATCGTTTCAACTTTTTTACAATACTCTCCGGAGTTTTCACCCTCGTCTTGATATGCTCAATCGGATTATATTTATGCACATGCTGAAACTCATCATTGAGAATTTCTAACTTTGTCCCCACTTCTTTTAATGCTGCATTGTACAGAAAGATAACAGTCTTCCAACTATCTACATCCTCATAATTTTTAATTGCATCCTGCATTCGACATCGTTCTCCTTCATAAATATATTTCTTTCCCCATTCACTATTTCTGTCAATTTTTAAGAAACAGTATATATACTTTAGTATAGCATAGTCCAGCCTACAAATCCAGTTTCATGTCTCCATAACGAATCCACTTTTTCTTTCGCATATACTCAGAAAAAAGTAATGTCAAAAGTGCCGGCAGAACAATCTGGATTGTCACCATTTTAATCATGACTATCATCGGTTCTTCCGTCTGCATCATAACCTGCCAGGTCATAATCTGCCCCACCAGTCCGGCTGTTCCCATCCCCGACCCAGTTGCATTATTAGTCATATGCAAAAACATGGTTCCGACCGGTCCTAAAATTGCACTGGATAATATTGCAGGAAACCAAATCACCGGTCGTTTCACAATATTCGGAACCTGTAGCATTGATGTTCCGATTCCCTGTGCAAATAAACCTCCAAATCCGTTTTCACGAAAACTTGCAACTGCAAAACCAACCATATTACAGCAGCATCCTATCGTTGCCGCACCAGCTGCCAGACCTGATAAATTCAATACAATTCCGATTGCAGCCGAACTAATTGGAAGTGTCAAAACCATTCCCATCAATACAGAAACTACAATTCCCATGATTAACGGCTGTTGCTCCGTTCCCCAGTTGATCAGAGAACCTATCCAAGCCATAAATTTTGAAATCGGCGGTCCCACAAAAAGCCCTACTGCCGAACCGACACCGATAGTAACAAGCGGTGTGATCAATATATCCAGTTTTGTCTTTCCCGCAATTAAAATTCCTACTTCAATAGCAAGATAAGCAGCAACAAATGCTCCCAGCGGCTCGCCCGGTCCCGCTAACACGATTGCCCCATTCTGTAAAATCTCTCCCGATAAAATCTTACCGGCAAATGCACCTACCATACCTGCTGTCGCTGCTGATACTACAACCAGCTGACTTGCTTCAAATTTTCTTGCGACGCCAACACCGATTCCTGCGCCTGTCATTGCTGCTGCCACTTTTCCGATCAGCACAATCCATGCGCCCGTGTTACCCGCAACAAGTGCACCGAGCTGCTGGATAATCGTTCCGATAATCAATGTTGCAAACAGGCCCTGTGCCATACCACTCAATCCGTCAATAAAAATACGGTCCAATCCTTTTTTCATTTCGCAATTTCCTTCCAAATCTTGTTTTCTAACTGCATCATATAAAACGCTGCCTTCCATTCTTTTCCTTGCAAACAACAACATTTTATTTTCGTTATCATCATATTCTATCATCGACATTTTGCTTTTTCAATGATATACTTGAACTACTTTTCAAATTTTAATAAGTATAGATAAAATTATAATTTGCAGAATATTTTTAATCATAACAAGGAGGTCACCTTTATTATGTTTCGTTTATGGGGAAAAGAATTCAAAGACAACCATATGCTCCGTGACACAGTCATCTGTGATGATACAGATGATACCCGGACTCATAAGATTTTTCATGCATTGGATGAGATCTGCTATGAATTTGATTTAAGTAAACCGATTTGGCTGGACTCTACGATTGCTGATTTTAAAAGGCATGATAAAGCTCGATTTTATCAGGATAACTTTGTAGATTCAATTGATTTTGATTATTTGGAGATACAGATTATTGAAGAATAGACGGGAAGAAGTTTTAGGAGTGAACGTGTAGATGTTAAAACGACAAGAAGGTTATATTTTAAAACATATTGATGACAAGACTTACCTCCTTCCATATGGACAGAAAATTGCCGACTGTATTGTCCGGCTTTATGGACCTGCTCATGTTTTTTCTGAAAAGTTTGCACCTTTTTACCTGTCATCTACTACTTTCTCCGGATGCAACGATCATAGAGAAGAGCTTCCGCAGACAGTGTGTTCTGATATGGATATCGAAATTATTTTGGGCGAACCACAGAATCATCAGAATGGTACAATTCTTCTTCGCAACAAAGAATTGATCGTCTCTTGTTGGGAAGAAGGATATCTTTTATAGTTTCCAACTCTGGATAACATCATCGAAGCTCAGATTACCACAAATGCTAATTACGCCAGAATTTACTGTAAGAATACGCTTCCGGAAAGCGATTGCGAGAATCTTTTTCTTGCAATCCGTCCTTGCTTTTTATATAAAGCACAACTGGAAGGCTGTTTTGCCATCCATTCTGCTTCGATTCTCTATCAGGATCAGGCGTGGCTGTTCTCCGGACATTCCGGCATGGGCAAGTCCACTCACACTGCCCTCTGGCATGACCTCTTACATACCCCATATTTAAATGGGGACTTGAATCTTGTAGCACAAAAAAACGGACAGCCTGTGGTATACGGAATTCCATGGTGCGGGACGTCACAGATTTCCACTGCCAAAACATATCCTCTCGGCGGTATTGTCTTACTCGGAAGAGCTGACATCGATTATCTCGTAGACCTCGAACATTACGAGAAAGTACTACAGGTTATGCAACGCATGATTTCTCCTAGTTGGAGTGCCTCACTTATGGAATGTAATTTGGATTTTGCACATATTCTGGCAGATACGATTCCTATTTATAAACTGATGTGCACGAAAAATCCTTCCGCTTTAGAAGTTATAAAAACACAGATTGATACACTTTCATTGTTGCAAAAACAGACCTGACATGGAAAACAATTTTCCACATCAGGTCTGTTTTTTACATCTTATTCACAATTTCTAACCGTCTCCGGTGAATGATTACATATTCCAGTCTGTTACTATATCGTCCGGGTCATATCCCTTCTTTTCCCAAGATGACATACGATTACCATTATCCACGTCATAGCTTCCTGCATGGCCGGAATCTTCATAATGTGTCTGAAGACCACATCCGTTTGCTGTATTTGCCGGACATCCAAGACAGGCAAACTGCTGTTTGTATCCTCTTGTTCCTCCGTTCCAGTTAGAATAATCAGAACCTTCACCTGGTTAAATGCTGCTCTTAAATTCTCTACACCAAATGATTTGTCCTGATCATAACGAATTCCATTCTGGTCATTGAGGTGAACTGTCATCAGTTTTCCCATTGCCATTGCAAATCCGATTTCATTTGCCGGGAAATCATGCACTACATCGATGAACATTATAGCGAAGAACTCCTGCTTTCAGATATTGCTAAACAGCAGGAGCTTGACTTATACTATTTATCTCATTTATTTAAGGAATCCTTTGGAATCACATTTCAAAACTATTTGTCCAAGATTCGCCGCGAGCACGCCCGCCAGCTTTTATTGTTGACTGATTATTCCCTGTTGGATATCAGCATCGCCTGTGGATTCTCTGATCCGAAATATTTTAACAAAGCTTTCAAGGCACAATACGGATGTTCTCCAAAGGAATACCGAAGATCTTTCCAGAATGCACATATCGAGCAGCAGCAGAAATCGATGCTTACAACACAGGACTTTTTGTCAGATGACGCCAGTTTGCTCATGTTGGAGAAGTACACGCTGTGATTTCGACGTTACTGTTCAGAGTACCTGTGACCAGCAACGTATCTCGCCATTTTAAATTGCCTTTGGCGATAGGCGAGATGCCGTTCAAGACAAAACGTGCATCCTCCGTGTCAATCAGCGTAGTGAATGACACGGGAGTGAACAGTAACACTTCGACTCCACTTAGATTTTGGCTCGCTATCGTTATTGAAATAATTTTCAAAGTCTTGTATACTCCTACTTAGGAATTTATCACATCATATTAATATTAAAAAAGGAAGATTATATTTTGAATAAGATAAAAAAAGGATTAGTCATGGAAGGCGGTGCCATGCGTGGAATGTTCACTGCCGGAGTAATCGATGTTCTCCTTGAAAACAACATCGTTTTTGATGGTGCTGTCGGAGTATCAGCAGGAGCAGTTTTTGGATGCAATTATAAATCAAAGCAGATAGGTCGTGCAATACGTTATAACAAAACATACTGCAATGACCCGAGATATGTTAGCCTTCGTTCATTTCTTCAAACGGGAAATCTATATAACGAACAATTTGCTTATCATGAAGTACCAGAAATATTAGACCCTTTTGATTCACATACTTTTGCTTCCAATCCAATGGAATTCTATGTTGTTTGTACCGATATGGTAACAGGTAATGCAGTATATCATCGTTGTGAGCATGGAACTACCGAAGATATTGAATGGATGAGAGCCTCTTCTTCCATGCCTCTTGTATCAAAAGTTGTAAAAATAGATAATTTATCTTTATCTGATGGTGGCACAGCTGATTCCATCCCGATACGATTTTTGGAACAACAGGGTTACAATAAAAACATAGTTATTCTGACTCAGCCAAAAGGATTTGTAAAAAAACGCAATTCGTTTCTCCCTATATTGCGTGTTGCCTTACGTAAGTATCCTGCATTACTTCGTACTCTCAGTAATCGACATATTACCTACAATGAAACATTGAAGTATATAGAAACCCAGCAAAATGCCGGAAATCTATTTGTAATACAACCACCTGAAGCTCTAAACATTGGAGCTGTGGAACACAGACCGGAAGAATTAGAACGTGTATATCAAATTGGAAGACATGAAGCACAGCGTGAACTGCAACATATTATAAGATTTCTCAATTGACTCCTAGCTAATCAATATTGGTGCTTTATAAAAGACTGACTTCATCGGATTTATCCTTTGAAATCAGTCTTCACCTTTACAATTGCTCTACTTCTGATATAAAGCGTCTATTTTTTATCCTTTTTTTGCGATGTGAAAATTGCAACATCACAATAGTCCAACTCTGTTTCTTTCCCGTATTTATAAGTTTTGAATTCACCTACAAACGGAATTTTCATTTTCTTTCCATTTTTTTGAGTTTCCTCAATGGTCTGCAACATTCTGTTGAGATGACTTTTTGGCAAAGCACATCTATCGTGTGCTGAATATGCTTCCTTAAAATCTATTTTCTTTAACCGCTCCACTTTTTTGCAAAACGGCTCTAATTTTACATCGCTTCCCACACCGAAGAGCAGTCTTCTTGCTACAGAATCACCCGACAAAAGAAGCTTTGTTTTTTGATCTAGAAGCAGAATGCTTCCCGGTGTATGTCCCGGAATATGATAAACCGTCAATTTTCTGTTTCCCAATTCTATCACATCTCCCTCATTTAGCGAATGCAACACAGGACAAGGATGAGTTGGTTCATTCACTCCGGGAACTCCATTTTTCACCATATCCATGTCATCGGGATGGAGCCATACCTCTTCTCTCTTATTCAGATAAAAAATATGATCCACATGTCCATGGCTTAATACCACTTGAACCGGTCTGTCTGTCAGGGAGCACGCATAATCCCACAGATTTTCCTGATTGATTGCTAAGTCGAAGAGCAATGCCTTTTCTTCTCCGACAACGAGATAAGAATTTGCAGTTGCCTTTTGTGGTTTTACCAGTTCCTCCATCGCAATATTTGATTTATTTGTCACAGATATCAGAAAAATTCCATCTGCGATTTCTGTTGAAAAAAATGTTTCCTTCAAAATATTTCCACCTTTTTATGACTCTTTCTTTTCACCATACGCAGTTACACCAGGCGCATATTTTCCTTCTGCAAGATCGGCAGCAATCTGTGGATAAATTTTATCCAAATCATAGAGAGCTGCTGCAACGATTGCCAGGACGATCATTGCTGCCGGAAGGAAGATAAACATAACCTTAAATCCCATCAATGCAGAAGCAGTCTGCTGCGCAGCTCCTGCTACATATCCGGAAGCATTCATAACCAAACCGAGTACGATAGTTCCAAGGCTGTTTCCGATTTTTCCTGCAAAAGAGTTTGCGGCATTTCCCATACCAATCATACTATAACCGTTTTTCCATTCGCCGTAAGTCAATGTATCCTGAATGATAGATGCAAACGCACATCCTGCAATCCCATATCCAGCTCCACCGATCACACCTGCTACAAGCAAAATTGGCTTTGCACTCGAAAACAATGGAAGTAATGTACCAATACCACGTATAATAAGACCACCCAGTACCGCGTTACGCTTTCCAAGTTTTGCCATGATTGGGAATCCCACCAGCATAAATCCAAGCATTGCCAGAGAATTTGCGGTAGAAAACACCTGATAGAATTCCGCATCTCCTACTACATATGTCATATAATAGGATGTTGTAGATCCGGTTGCTCCCATGAGGAACTGAATCACTACTGCAATAATAATATTATAAATCCAATACTTGTTTTTAAAGAGTGCTTTTAATGTTGTAAATACAGACACTTCTGCTTTCTTACTTTCTTTCCCATCGTCTTTACCTGCATTTTCAATCACACGTTCTCTCGTTCCAAATACAATCAGAACCTGCGCAAGCATTCCGACAATCATCCAGATGACTAGCAATTTAATCCATCCAGTTCTGTCTCCATATGGTGAGAACGAAGGGTCTGAGCTTAAAAGTTTTAATGCAGTGATAATCGTTGCATTTCCAAGTAAGCTTGCAATTACATTTCCTACCATGTTGATACCGCCGTTTAAACCACGGGATTTCTGATTCGTTGTCATAAGACCGTTTAATGCCATAAACGCTACATAACTGAACGTATAACATCCTGTAGAAACAAGATTGTACATCACAAATACATATACAATCTGTGCCGTACCCGTGAGACTGCTTGGCATCAGATACAATAACAGTAACGAAATAACTGTACACGGAATCATACGAAGCAGCCAGACTCTGGCTTTTCCAAATTTGCTGTGTGTCTTGTCAATGATTCGTCCTGCAATCAAATCTGAAATACCATCCAAAAACTTTGATACACCGACAATTCCCGCAGCAACCCCCGGATTGATTTTCATAATTTCTGTTAGATATACAATTAAGAATGCACCGATGAAAAGGTTTACCGCATTTGTGGCAAATCCCCCTCCTATACCGTATGCAAGATGTTCGCCAAATCCTACTTTTGCATTTTGTGACATATCTTTACTCTTTTTGCTCATTAGTATTTCCTCCTCTTATACATGAATTTTGCTAATCTCTTCAATTGCTTTTTCATAACTTTCCGTTGGTTGTCTGAATAGCATTGCACGCGTTCTCTGATCTACGATTGATTTATTCATTGCTTCCAAATCATTCCGGTCGATGGATGCAATATATCCTGGTAGATATTTATCAAGAATTTCTACTGCCTTTGGATTATCCAATAATCTTTCTACCGGAGTTGTTCCGGAATACAGTGCAAGATAATCTCTCTTCGTCATAATTTCGAAATCATAACTTCCTGCAGGAAGCACTTTTGCTTCCTGCTCAGGTAATACCACTTCTGCCTCACAGCCAAATGGGATTTCTATGTGGAATGACAAGACTCCGTTTTTCTTAATCTCCCACTGTGATACATAACGACCTGCCGCTGAATCAAAGGAGCCTTTGAAGTAACCCATTCTTACATCCGGTTTTGGCGCAAGACATACTTTTTTAAATCCAGGTTCTACCGGAATCAGCCCCATCGAATGACGATATACAAATTCCATAACCGAACCATAAGAGTAATGATTTAAGGAGTTCATTCCTGTTCCGCTAATCTTTCCGTCAGGTAAGATTGAATTCCATCGCTCCCAGATAGTGGTTGCTCCGAGATTTACTGCATAGAGCCATCCAGGAAAACCTTCAAAGAATAGGAAATCGTATGCAAGATCTTCCATTCCACAGTCAGCTAGAACAGTATTCATCATCGTAGCACCTACAAAACCGCCTTTGATGCGATAACAGTCTTTTTTAATACGAGTTCTTAATGCCTCAATCATTTTATTCTTATCACGATAAATGCCAAACTTCAATGCAACAAGATAACCGGTCTGCGTATCAACCGCAATTCTTCCGCTTGTTGTAAAATATTCATCCAAGATGGCAGTCTTAATACTTTCTGCCAGCTGCTCATATTCCTTTGCCTCTTCATAACCAAGTACCTTTGCTGCTTTTGCCACATAGCTTGTAGACGCATAGTAGTATACTGAAGCAATATAACCGGAATCTGTTGCGCCAAATGTACTCTGTTCTGTTGCACCGTCTAAAGCAAGCCAGTCTCCAAACTGGAATCCAAAATCCCAGAGATGTTTTTCTCCCCTGTTCTGGTCTTCTCTTCTGATACAATCCACCCAGTCCTTCATCAATGGATAGTGGCATGCAAGCATGTCCTTGCTTCCATAGTAATCATAAAGCATATCCGGCAAGAAGGTAGCAATATCACTCCACACGCTTGCGCACAGACCAGGAAATTCATTTGGAAGATAAATAGCAGCTTTTCCGTTGTTTCGCATCTGATCCGAACGAAGATCACGAATAAATTTGGCATAAAAGCTGCGTGTATCCATCAAATAACCTGCAGTACGGCAAAATACCTGTGCATCACCTGTCCAGCCGAGTCTTTCGTCTCTCTGCGGACAATCCGTAGGCATATCTATAAAATTTGATTTCAATCCCCAAACTACATTTTCGTGAAGTCTGTTAATTTTAACATTTCCTGTTTCGATTTCTCCTGTTCGATCCATTTCCGAATAGATTGCTTTACCGGTGAAGCAAGAGCCATCAACCTCTTCTAAACCTGAAACCTTTACATAACGGAATCCAAAGAATGTAAACTTTGGGCGAATCGTTCTGTCACAGCCATCCGATGTATAGACAAATTCTGATTTTGCTGTTCGATAATTCTCATGATAAAAATTACCATCCTGTAAAACTTCCCCAAACTCCCATTTCATAGTTGTTCCCTTTGGAATCTGCTGTGTGCACTCAACCACACCGGCAAAGTTTTGACCAAAGTCCAGAACATTTTCTCCTGCCGGTGTATGAATCACATCCTTCACTGACAGACTTTCCATATCATGAAGTCCCGGCGAATAGCGTTCCACTAATGTTGCCAATGCATCAATTCTTTTCGCACTGCGCCATGGATTTTCTTTTCCATCCCATAAGAGATAATTTTGTGTTTCACCGTCATAGATACATGTTTTCTCAAATACACTTCCGCGATAATTCCAACTCTCATCTGTTCCGATTACTTCCACGCTTCCATCCTCATATTGGATATAAACTTCTGCAATCAGGCCGAAAGTCTTCATGCCATAAGCAACATTTGTTAAGCCGAAGTGTCCCATATACCAGCCTTTTCCAAGCTGTACTAAAATTTCGTTTTTCTCGCTTAAATGTTCTGTTACATCATATGTACAATATTGAATATGCTCTTTATAATCATTGATAAATGGTGCCATAACATCGTTTCCAACCTTTTTACCATTGATTTGTGCTTCGAATACACCAAGACCACAGATGTACAGACGCGCCTGCGAGATTTTTTTAGATATTGAAAATCTTTTCAGGAATTCAGGATGTATACTATCATTTTCTTCAATACCAATCCAATCTGCACTCCATTCTTCAGCTAGTTTTGCAGTCTCAAACCAGCACACCTCACTTTGTACTGTTTCATTTGCATCTGTTGTCACAATTACCTGATAATAATATCGTGTGTGAGGAGTCAATTCTAATTTTAATGGTACGCCCAATGAATCAAGTTTTGGCGAATTCAACTCGTAAATCACATTTTGCATATTTGCTTCCAATGCAACTTGAATCTCCACATTTGTCTGCTTTTTTCCAGATACTCCGCGCACCTTCCAAGAGCAGATGAGTGTATCGTATAGATAACCTAATGGATTCTCAATTCCATTAATTTTTACTGCATATATTTCCATATTTTATTCCTTCCTATTTCAATTTATAAATGTTTCCAAAAACGAAGCGCTTTTTCTACCCATCCATCAGCTTCTGTACCGGTTCCCAAACCGAAGCCATGCTCACCGGTTTTGATTCTCTCGTATTCATAGGCAATTCCAAAAGCAGCCAATTGATTCTTCATATTATCACTATTCGAAATTGGAACTGTGCTGTCATTCTCTGCCTGAATAAGAAATGTTGGTGGATAGTCTGCATCCATATTTCGAACAATCTCATAATCTTTGCAAATTTCTTCCGCATTACCTTTTCCAAAATAGCCTTTTACCATCATAATTCGAACTGGCAGTGGCATCTGCTGCAGTGTATCCCAGACATCAATCAAAGGATAGTCTAACAGCATACATTTTGGTTTCAGACATCCGTATACCTCGTAACCGATTGATTTCGTTCCCCATGAAGCAGCCAAATGCCCGCCGGCAGAGAAACCACCTACCGCATATTCCTCGGCATTCACCTGAAAATCATCTGCATGCGCTTCAATATATTTGCATGCAGCAGCCAAATCTTGCATCGGTTTTGGAAATACTTTCGGTGCACCGACACGGTAATTCAAGCAGAATACAGTCACACCCAATTCATTTAATTTTGCAGCTACAGGAAAACTTTCTGGTAATGAACAGACCGAGCCATATCCACCACCTGCAGCCAAAATCACATATTGTTTTGACTCAGCCGGAAAGTGAAAAATCTGCACATCGCCTTTCTCCGGATCTTCTGTCACACTCGTAGCATCGTACACTGGATAAGCAAACTTCTTACCGCTTTCTAAAATTTCTGCAACACGGTTCAAACCATATACCATATCTTGTGCAGACCATGTTTTGTGCTCTTTTTCAATATCTGCAAGACTCATGTTCATCTTCAGATTGCCGCCTAGTCCATTCTGACTGTAGACTAAATAAGGGATCAGAGACTTCCATTCTGGTCTCATCTGCAATTCTCTTAAGGATGTACATTCTGTTATTTTCTGACTCATGCTACTTTCCTCCCCACACGTCAAAGACAAGTTCTTCTACCTTGGTACTGATATAGGAACCTGATCCACCAAGATCACAACGATTTGTTACAAACACAACCTCTATTTGATCCTTAGGACTCACAAAAAAATGAGTTCCGAAAGCTCCACTCCATCCGTATGTACCTTCTGTCGCAAAGCTTTTCGCAGCTTCAGGATTTTGCCGAATCTTCATACCTAGACCCCATACCATACCTGGTTCTGATTCCAAATGTTTTTCTGCTGCTTCTGTATGCATCAATGATACAGTTTCAGGTTTCAAAATCTGCCGTCCATGATAAGTTCCTTGATTATAGAGCATTTCTCCAAAATGTTCATAATCTATAATCGTAGAGAACAATCCTCCACTTCCTTCTTCAAACTGTAACGGTTCCTGATGCAGCATTCCAAACATGTCATCCTTTGTTCCGGTAACATCTTTTAATTTTTCATTTTCTCTCTTATATACGTGAACAAGACGTTTTTTCTGTTCATCATTCAAGAAAAAAGTGGTATCCTTCATATCCAACGGTTCACAAATGTTCCTTTGGATATATTCTTCCAAACGTAAGCCAGACACGCGTTCAACGATATAACCGAGAATATCAAATCCGGCAAGTGGAGAATAATTTGTTGCTGATCCAGGTTGGAAATCCAACACGTATCTGCTGTATCGCATCACACGGTCTTCCAAAATCTGATCTTCATTTTTCATTTTCATCATTGCAATCAAACCAACTGCACCTTGCTCCAAACCAGATGAATGAGACAGCAAATCACGAATAGTTATTTCTCTGTCCGCAGGCACGGTCTTTACCTTTTCCATTTTAAAAAATGGCACCTGGAGCAGAATTTTCTTTGGATTTTTCATATCAATCACATATCGTTTATCCGATGCGACCTGCATATTTTTGAATTCAGGCACATATTTTGACAACGGATCATCCAAATCCATCTTGCCACTCTCAATCAATTGCATAATGGCAACTGCAGTTACACATTTCGACATCGACATCATACGGTAGATGGAATCATACGAAACCTCTTCTTTTGTGTCGAGATTGGCCATTCCCCATTTATTTTGATAAATCAACTCGCCATCTTTTCGTACCATAAGTGCCCCACCGGACATTTCCCGGTGTTCCACATATGTCTGCATACATGCGGTAATATCGTGTTCTGTCATCTTATCTCAACCCCTGTTCTTTTAATTCTTTTTGAATTTCTGTAATTCCTTTCTTCTCCAGGTCAATCTTCCAGAAACAAATTGCTGCTAATATGTACATCACAGCAGGGTAAATTCCTGCTAACACACGAATCATAAAAATCGCACTATCAGGCTGTACTGCAAGCACTGAACTATCTGTGCTGATATATCCGCCCAGTGCAAGCATCATGCTTGATAACCCTGCTGCAAGACCGATACCAATCTTACCCCCCATCGTAGCAGCTGAACTAATTGTTCCATCCATCGGCTTTTTTGAACGATACAATGCGTAGTCACAAATTTCACCTGTCATTGGAATCAATGCAACGGTAAACGGTACAACTGCAATACCACCGATACTTTTTCCAATCATGAACATCGCTAAATTTGTATTTGCAAAGAAAATAACAATATGGCTAGCTGCTGCTAATAACATTCCACCAACAATACAATTACGCTTTCCAAATTTATTGATAAACGGTACCGCAAATGGAAGAATAAAGATAGCTAACATACCCGGCAGATTAATCAGCGCCGTCTTATTAATATCTCCAAATACATATTTCGCATAGTAAGTAGCAACCGGAGCTGCTGATAAATTGTAAAGGATTGTTCCAATTGCAAGGAATACAAAGTATTTGTTTTTTACAAGTTCTTTTAAAGATTCCTTCACTGGTTGCTTTTCTTTTAAATGTGCTTCTGAATGCTCTGTTACGGTTTCTCTTGTTAATTTCACACCCAAAATTGCAGCTAAAACAGCGATTGCCGCAAAGATCAATGTTACGGTTGTATATGCAGCCTGACTCTCATTCATTGCAGAAAGAATTACAGGAACAACCAGACCAATAAGCATAACGCAGAACAATGATCCATATGCCGAGAACACACCGAGTACACTACGCTTTTTCGAATCAGCTGTTAAAAGGTTATTCATCGTTCCGCATGCCACAGAAGTCATCGTACCGAAAATAGGATTTGCCAGGAAATAAAACAGCGCGCAGAACGCAACCTTAAACCATCCAGGCAAGCTTCCCGGGCAATTGAACAGCATCATAATTGAAATAGCAAGTCCGGCTCCACCCGCAAGAACCCAAGGTCTCGCTTTGCCAAGCTTTGTATGGGTTCGATCAACAATCATACCCATGACAATATCTGTTACACCGTCAGTAATTTTCGTAATCATTAGAATCATACCAACTGCACCCATGGAAATGCCAACGTTATCTGTATAATAAATATTAATGTAGTTCGGTACATATCCCGTGGCTACTGCACTTACCATCGCGCAAAGCATGATACCGATTTTTTGATTCATTCCTAATTTTTCTGTATTTTCTTTCATTTTATCTTCCATTTCTATTCTATTTCTTACTACTTTTTATATTTCTAACTATCTTTCAAACTGATAAGTGCCACTGCCGATGTTTACTACTGTTTCTCCACAATAAACAGTTGCCGTTGTGTTACATGGAATTTCCACTTTCAATGTGTGCTCATCCCATTTCACGGAAACCATACCGGCTTCACTCTCAAAAGTTCTCTCACAGCTTGTAAGCTTTGAGTCATACTGTGGACGAATCACAAAATGTTTAAAGCCAGCCTGATCTGTGTCGATTCCGCAAATAGCACGCTCCATCCAATCATCCACGCATCCGAGTGCATAATGGTCAAAACTAACAAATCGACCTGGCTTTTTCGCCTCATCCGCATCCCATGCTTCCCAGATTGCAGTTGCACCATGGTCTACTTCGTAAAGCCATGACGGACGTTTATCCTGCCAGAATACCTGATGTGCAAGCTCCTGTTCTCCCACGATACAAAGTGCATCAAGCAAGAACGGTGTTGCTAAAAATCCGGTGTCAAGACAATAATCATTCTTCTGAATCAGTGACACTAACTTTTCTTTGTAGCTTTCCTTTAGATCATCCGGCACTAAATCAAATGCAATTGCCACACAATAGCCACCCATTAGATCATCCGGCATATGTCCGCCACGCATAATTCCATTCTGAATTGCATTTTTCATCTGCTGTGCAATCTCATCATAGTGGTTCTGCTCATCTACTTTTCCAAGCAATCCACAGATTTCCGCAAAATAACGTACGGACTGATATCCGAAGAACGGTGCCATAAAGTATGAAGTTGTTTTGGCATTCTCATAAGGATGTTTCGGGTCAATCTGCTGACTTGGAATCAACCATTCACCAAAGTGAAAACCGGTATTCCAAAGATACTGATCATACTCATAAGGAATATCACGATAACCTCTTTTTTCTTTCGCAGTACGAATAATATAATCACACCACTTTTTCATTGCTTCATAATTATCTTTGAGGACAATGGTATTTCCTGTCACCTGATGCATAATATATGGCACCCAAACTATCGCATCCGACCAGCCTGCAACACCTGTCACTCTGGTGTCACCGAATTCTTTCACCGTATTCATCAACACGCCGTCATATAGCTTTGTATATGGTGCGGTAATCATAACGACACCGTCATCTGCCTGGTTTTCTCTTAAGCTGTGAAGCCAGCTGCTTAAGAATGGTGTTACATCCTCATTCATAAGAGCCGTCTTAGCATACACGAGAATATCTCCTGTCCATCCTGCTTTCTCACGTGCCGGACAGTCTGTCGGCACAGACATCATATTGTTCCACTGTGACCATCGCACATTCTGATACAGACGATTCACTCTCTCATCGGAACATGTAAAGGAACCATAATCATCCTTTTCCGTTGTCAGAAGTACAGCTGTAAAATTTTCTTTCTTTACTTCTGTCATGCCGGTCACCCGGATATAGCGAAAGCCATGGAATGTAAATTTCACCTCATGTTCCAGCGGTGTTCCATTAGATACAACGATATCCTTCTGTGGGCAGAACATCGTATTAACGTAATTGCCATTTTCATCTAAGATTTCGAAATATTCCAATACAATTTCTGTATCCTTCGGCTCATCGATATGAATACGTGCACGTCCTGCAAGAACCTGTCCGAAATCGACAATCCACTCACCGTTCGGTGACTGGAAAACATCCACAGCCGGAAGTAGTTTGGTTGGCCTAACAGGTGGCATTGGCTGTGCTTCCAACATCTCGTATCCATAATCTTTCACTTCAACCGGATGTTTCTCGTCATAACCGATTCTATAATCCTGTTTTTCCCCCTGGAAAATATCAGAATAGCAGATTGGTCCAAGTGCACATGTTTCATCTCCGTCTGAGATAATCTGCTCTGTTGTTCCATCCTCATATTCTACTTCCAATTGGAATAACACCGATGGTTTCTCATGTTGATTTTCAAAAACAGGGCTTGCCTGCATGCTAAAATACCAACCATCACCAACATACATATCCAGTGTATTCTTTCCCTGTTTCAGAAGCATTGTCACATCATAGGTCTGATAGTATAATACGGTGCTATACGTTGTAAATTCCGGTGCAAATTCACGGTCATCTGCTCTTTTTTTGTTGATCCGAAGCTGATAAACGCCATAGCTGGTTGCATACATTCTCGCCTTTTTCACACGCTTATCCAATGTGAATTCTTTTTCAAAAAATACAGCCGGTGCTGTATTGCCGTATTTATACTCTGTAACCGGAACTCTTGGAATGGTACTTTCTACCCATTTTGCATTCCAAAGAGATTTTTCTAATAATCCAGTCTCAAATTGCGCCTCTGCTTCCGCTGTTTCATTGTAATTATTCCACACAGTCACTTTCCATTTATATTCTGTCCTAGAAGACAATGCAATTCCTTCATACTCCACAAAAGACTGTTTTTCGCTTTCAACTTTTCCTGTATCCCAGAGACATTCTTCATCACAGAGTACCTGAAGCTGATAAGCACACTGAACAGTATCATTTTTGTCGTTTGCAATTTTCCATGAAAAATAAGGATTTTGATCAATCCCAACACACTTTTTCATATGTAATGTTTTTAAATCATATAGTCTCATCTGTTTTCTCTTTTCATTTTGATATATTCTCTCATCTCTCGCACTATGCCCAATCATCAATACAATCTACCGGACGAATCAATGCCTTTTTCAGAATTTCCTTTTTCTTCATGCTAACCTGAACACCTTCGATTTCCTCCGGATAGATTCCATTCTCAACCCAGTCCATCAAAGCTTTCAGTCCATTGCTTTCTGTGATTCCAGGCTGCTCATTCCAGCAGTTTCCGTGTCCGTCTCCAGGCACCAGATACAAGCGGAAGAAGGAATCCACCTTCTCTTTTCCCATACATGCCACAACGTTCTTATAATAATCGATTGTGCCATCTACCGGAATCAGTGGGTCGTTCAATCCATGATCCACGATTAATTTGCCACCATGAGCCTGAAACACAGATAAATCAGCCTGATCCGCACCTGCATCCTTAAATTTTTCGATGCTCTGTTTAAATAGTGCTTCAAATTCCGGAATTGTAATCTTTTCAAATTTCCGCTTTGGCTGTTCTGTCACCCATCTTGCATATAGAGTTGTTAAGAAGAATGGCTTTGGCTGTTTACGGATCAGTGAATAATAGAATCCACCGACTGGAATACCTACATTCCAGAATTTCACACCCGGTCGAAATCCGTACCATAACCGATTTCCATCAGCATCTTTTGGTCCATCCCAGAATGCCTGCATGACTTTCGCATCCTGTTCGGTAATTTTACCACCTTCACTCATTGCTCCAACAAATGTATTTGCATCGAAAACCGGTTTCTTTTCACTTGAAAAATAGATGTCTTTTCCGCCAGATTCTTCCCATACACGCTTCATAAAATACTCAATTTTTGCAGGCTTTAAAATATGATGGTTTGTATTCATAACTGCCAAAAACCACAAACCTTCTAATAGGAATCGATTCCAATGAATCGCCGGACAGGATGCCCAGATTCCATCATAATCCTCCGGATATTCCTGCGCTTCTACCATACACTGGCGTCCACCACCGCTTCCACCATTCATGTAAGCATATTGGACAGGTCGCCCATGAACGATCTCTGCTACCGCTTTTCCCACTACTGTCATGTGATGCGTAGTTCGTGCACGCCAGTTTTCATATAATTCTCGCTTTACTTTTCCCGTCTTTTCATCCAGCATATAGTCGTGAAGTCCGTTGATGTTGCCTGCATTTGCCGTTGCAGCGGTAAAACCTTTCATCACGGCATATGGTACTGTCCATCCTCTTGTAAAATCATCGGGAGCAGTTAAATAGCCCGCTCCCCCTGTCTCTGCGCCACCGCCTACAGTCCCGGCAAATCTGCCATTCCACGTAAGTGGTGACCAGATGATAATCTTTTCTTCGAACTCACCAGTTCGCCATGTAACATTCACTTCACAATATGGCGGAAGATTCTTCACATCCTTACTGACTCCGAAAATCTTATTAAATGAATCTCCTTTTGCCTTACGCTCTCCCGTCATATTGATTTCTGCTGAATCCACCCGAATATCTGCACCTGGAAATCTCGCTTTCAGTTCCTTTTCCAAATATTCCCTTTTGCATCTGTTTTGTATCATATTATTTCCCATCCAGGCATCTTCCTTTTCTTATTTCTATAAATTTATTCTACTGATTCTAACTCATCATTACCAATTGAAACTGGCTCAGCATCTGGTGCTTCTGGTGTCTCAGGTGTTGGCTCCTTAACATCATATGTCACCAGTGGAATTTCACCAAATGTCCCATGAGATACGCTCAAACTTACTGTCATACTTCCACTTGCTGTGTAAGAACCATCTTTGTTCAGTACCATTGTTGCATTTTCACCCTTTTTAATAAAGGATGCTGCCAGGATTCCAACTGCAACAAGAAGTACAGCAAGAACGCCCAACACAATTACTAAAACTCTTTTTTCATAAGCACACCTTCTTTGTTTTACTTGTGACTCCCCACATTTCCATACTTATAGATTACTGTGTTGGATATTTAACTTAAACACTTTATATTGACTTACAATCATAGAATCTTGACATTGCAGTATATATTTCCTATAATAGACTCAGTTTTAAACAAGAGGAGGCATTGTTATGTTTGAGAAAATCCCCTTATCCCATTATGAACCACATAAGCGCTTGACTTCCAAGCAACTAACTGATAAGGAACTTAACGACAAGAAATATGGTGACGGCAATTTACCTAATGCATCCTTTTCTCTTATGGGAAGCGTGGAGAGTTTTCAGATTCCCCCAATTACAGACTATGCGTTGGAGCATCTGTTTCATTTGCAAGCTTTTACACTGTTTCATTATCAGGCACCTTCCTATACCGAACGACAAAATTATCCGTCTTTTCTGATTGCGTTTACATATAGCGGAACTGGTTCTTTGACCTATCGTGGTAAAACATATTCTTTATCGAAAGGAGACTGTTTCTTTATCGATTGTATGGATTATCATTTATATAAGGTGGATAAAGGTAGATGGGATGTTGCTATTTTGCATGTGCAGGGCCCACTATGTAAGGAATTATATGCACAATTCGCAAAAAATGGTTCCTTTGTTTTTCATGAATCGCCGGAAGGTAAGTTCCAGCAATATCTCGAGAAGGTTTTAAGCATCTACAGCAGTGCACAATTATACCGTGATTGGCAGGCTTCTTCTTGTATTGACGTGCTGCTTACATATCTTCTCATTCCAACACGTATTCATACAGAAGAAACGGAGATTCCGCAGAATATCCGTTTCTTGATTAAGTATATGGAGAACAATTACCAGTCTCATATGTCACTTGACTATCTCGCTGAATTCGCATGTATCAACAAGTATTATCTGTCTCGCGAATTCAAAAAATATACGGGCTTTTCTCCAAACGATTATTTAATTTCACTACGTATTAATGCCGCAAAAAACCTGCTGCTTAACACAGCACTTCCGGCATCAAAGATTGCTCACGAAGTTGGCATTCACGACATTAATAATTTTACAACATTATTTAAAAAGAAAGTTGGCATGACTCCAATTCAATTTCGAAATTCCAGCACACTATTTTCCTGATGCTGCGTTTTCTTCCTTGATTGTCTTCCAATCGCGTTTCTTAGTACCGATTCTTCCTGCTGTGATTTCCTTTTCAAGAAATGGCAGCTTTTTATCTAAGTCATAAAACGCAGATAAAAATACACATATCACACAAATGAGTGCCGGAAGCCAAATGTAAAGGAACTTGATTGCGCTCAGTGCACTGGCTGGCTGAACCGAAAGTTTCGCGTCAAATTTTCCCAAATCCAATACCCAGCCGAGCACAACAATTCCAAGTGCTGACGATAATTTATTCACGAATGAGAAGACGGCATTTCCCATACCAATGGCAGATACACCACTTCTCCACTGTCCAAATGTCAATGTGTCCTGAAGAAAGCTTCCCGCAGGTGCTGCAATGAATCCAAATCCAATTCCAACAATTGCCATAGCTCCAACAACCGCAGATTTCTGTAAAGTGAGCTGGGGTATAAAGTAACCGATAGCACTGATAATCAGACCAATCCTCATCGTATTTCCTTTTCCAATTTTCATCATAACCGGAAGTGCGGCAACAAGTCCAAACAGTAATACGATGTATAATGTCGATGACAATGTACCCTGAAGATCTAAATCATTCATAATATATTGTGCAAAATATACGGTTGCGCTTGATGCAAAACTCATCAAGAAATAGAAACCGAGGCACATCACGTTACAGAGAATCCAGTACTTGTTCTGAACAAGAGACAACAATGCGACTTTAATTGGGACATCTGCCTCTGCTTTCTCAGCTTCTTTTCTGTGCTTTTCTTCTGCCAGTTTTTCTTCAATGATACCAGAAGGCGCTTCCTCTTCGCTTTCTTTTTCTTCCTCTGTTTCCTGAGCAGGCATCACGTTATTGATACGTTCTCTAGTAAGTAAGAATGCCAGGGAAGCTGACACCGCATACAGAACAATATAACAAATCAGAGTACAAGTAAATCCCTTCTGGGTATACGCATCTCCTCCACCGAAGAAACGACAGATTTTCATAAAAAAGTTCGTTACAAGTATCGTAAACACTGTGTTGGATGCCATACTCATAACCCCAACCATACCTCTTGACTTTGTATTCATTGTCATGAACCCAATCATAGAGGCATGAGCAACGGCATTCGCTGTATAGCATACAGTTGATACCAGGTTGTATGTAACAAAGACATATACATACTGCATCATACCTTTAAATCCCGCCGGCATCCAGAACAATAAGAGAACACATACTGTTGTCGGTATAATCATTCTCGCATACCACGGTCTTGCTTTACCATATTTGCTCTTCGTTTTGTCAATGATGCGTCCCATAATCAAGTCTGACACACCATCGAATACTTTCGAAACAGCCATAACTGTTCCAACTTCCGTCAACCCCAAATACAAAACATTCGAATAGTAGATCAAAAGGAATGCTGACACAATTAGGTTCAGTATATTCGTTCCTGCTCCAAAAAAATAACCTAAATAGTCCAGCCCTGTCAATTTTGCATCCGGTGCCATATCGCGTTTCTTAAACATCTTGCTCTTCCCCTTTGCTTTCAATTTCTTATAGATTTATTTTCTTTATTGTAAAATATCCTCTGTTTGGGTAAATCCTCTTATATTGCCCTTTTATCATATAATCTTGCTACTACACACCTGACATTTACACAAATAATACATTTTCACAAGATACTATGATATTTTATCAAAATAGAATGTTTCTTTCAAAATCTAGGCTTGCTAAAATGCTAAAAAAATTATAGGAGGTTTATTATTTATGTACGATTCTTTTCATCCCGGTCAGATATGGCTTGACCAAGAGGGAAAACGAATTCAGGCCCATGGAGGTTCTGTTTTTTACTTAGACGGTGTTTATTACTGGTATGGAGAAAACAAAGAAAAAACAACAGGTGATAATAACATCTGGCATTGGGGTGTTCGCTGTTACGCATCGACAGATTTATATAATTGGGAGGATAAGGGCATTATCATTCCGCCTGCGCCAGATGATTTGCGCTCATCTCTGCATCCTTCTTCACAGATGGACCGTCCTCATATTATCTATAACAAAGAGACACAGAAATTCGTATGCTGGCTGAAAATCATGCACAAGGATGGTTCGCAGACTGTGACTGTTCTCACAGCTGAACACATTCTCGGACCATATGAGAAGGTCAGCGAAAACTTAAGACCACTGAACATGAATGCCGGCGATTTTGATTTAGTCGTTGCAGATGACGGGAAGGCTTATTATTATTTTGAACGTGTACATAGTGAGACCATTTGTGCAGATTTAACAGCAGATTACACAGATGTAACCGGGTATTACAGTACACATTTTCCACACCCATATCCACCTTATGTAAGGGAAGCAACCGCTCATTTTTACAGAAACGGAAAGCATTATCTTGCAACATCCGGCACTACCGGATATCTGCCGAACCCTTCGGAAATTGCAGTCGCAGATACCTGGCACGGTCCATATCGGGTACTTGGAAATCTACATCCGGCGGACAACAGTGATACCTCTTATCATTCCCAGATTTCCTCTATTTTTAAAGTAGAAGGTAAGAAAGATCTGTATATTGCCGTGGCTGACCGTTGGATGCCGAAGCACATGGCTTTGGACTATAATAAGTACAGCAAAATCTTTGAAAATCGATTCAATCCGAACGCCACAGAACAGATTGAGGTAGATGATACTCTTCTGAAGTGCATTCTGGATAAAAACACTTCCGTTGCAGATTATGTATGGCTTCCAATCTTGTTCAATGGAGAGCGACCTTATATCGACTGGAAGGAATCTTGGAAGATTGAAGATTACGAATAATTTTTTATTCCTTTTATTCACATGAATATTGGCATAAAAAAGAGAGAGAATTCTCTCTTTTTTATGCACTACAACTTGTTTCTATTCGCCTGTTACTTGAATCTCCACTGCAACGGATTCCAGACCATCGCTGCTTGCTGTCACTTTGATAGTTCCACTTTTTTCTGTACTCTGTACCACTGCCAATACTCTTCCATGATAAGAAGTGTAAGCACCTTCATGGAAATATTCTTCCGTCTCCGGATTTCCACTTCCAACTGCGAGAAGCTTTCCTTCACCCTCTACCGTCACATTTATCTTCTTCTCTGTTGTCATTTTTAATATTCCATCTTTATCAATGAGATGAATTGGAATATAGACAATATCTTCTCCATCCGCTTTGATTTTCGTCTTTTCCGGAAGAATCTGAAGTTTTGTGTCATTGCCTGCAGTTGCCAGAGTTTCTCTTGCAAGTTCGTTTCCGTCACGGTCAAAACTAATCGCCTCGAGCACTCCAGGCTCATAAGCTGTCTTGAACATGCAGCGACATGATGTTAATGTCTCCTTACCGACCAGTTCACCATTTTTGTATAATTCTACTGCTTCACCAACACTATAGATTTCAATCTCAGCTTCTTTTCCTTCCTGTCCCGGCCAGTTCCAACAATGAATGCTGTCTGTTAGTCTCCAGCGTCCCAGTGTATACTCTTCACCACTATGATTAACAGGTCGAACACCGATATATGGTTTCTGATATGCTCCCCACAACACAGCTGAATAGTATGCCTGACTTTCCGGGAATCCTGTCAAATCCACCGATCCACATCCTGCTGACAGACATGGATATTCTTTCGAAAACGGTGCCTGTGTTGTTCCATAAACAGGAACTCCCACGCCAGCTTCTCCCAGATAATCCCATGCAGTCCACATAAAATCACCAATTACATAATCATGCGCCATGACCATATCCCAGTTGCTGTCCATTCTGCTCGGAAATGTTTCAGAACTGAGAATTACTCTCTCAGGTGCAAGTTTATGGGTTCCTTCGTACAGATTCTGTCCGTAATTATATCCGACTATATCCACATGACTGATGCACTCGCCAATCAATGCTTCTAAGCTTTCCGGTGTAATGGATGCCATAATTTTAGGAAGCAATGTAATAATGTCATTGACTTCTGCACTTCCTGCCATTTTCTCTTTTTTTACTTCTGTTTCTCCTTTGGCTGCTCGTTCTTTTGCAGCTTTTTCTTCAGCAGCTTTCTTCTCCGCCTGCTTTGCCGCGAGAACTGACAGCATGCTATTGATTGCAATAGTGATCGGACGTGTCTGATCCATCGCATGAAATGCATTACTTAACATCTTTGAAATGGTTGCTCCAAATGGTAATCCGGTATCTGTGATTTCATTACCGATACAGTACATAATGACACATGGATGGTTGTAATCTTTGGATACCAGTGCCTTCACATCTTGCTGCCACTCACTATCAAAATAGCATGCATAATCGTAGGTAGACTGTGGGATTTTCCACTGGTCAAAGCTTTCATCCAGAACATACATTCCAAGTTCATCGCATGCATCCAGAAAGTTTTTGCCTGCAGGATTGTGCGAATAGCGGATTGCGTTGTAACCTAATTCTTTTAACTTTTTCACTCTGCGATATTCCGCTTCATCATATGCACATGCACCAAGAATACCGTGATCATGATGAACACAACCGCCACGCAGTTTTATTGTTTTACCGTTGACCTGCAATCCATCCTCTGCACTCCATGCAAGATTTCGGATTCCGAATCGTTCTGTCGAACAGTCTATCATTTTTCCATCTTTCTCTAAGATTGTACGGATTGTATAGAGATTAGGCTCTTCTGCCGTCCACAGTTTTCCATTCGGGATTTCGATTCTAACTGTATCACCTTCTCCGGTTGCGACCACCTTGTCATTCTCTAAAATTTCATATCTGATGCACATATTTTCGGCATTCACTGTATTTGTCTTTACGTCAATCAAAGCTGGTGCAGTGCTGACTGTTGTCACTTGCACACCTTCTGGAAGAATATGGCTTTTTTCTCCACTCCAGAGATTGACACTACGGTAGATTCCACTTCCTGAATACCAGCGCGAGTTCGGTGCTTTTGAATTGTCAACCACAACTTTCAATGTGTTTTTTTCTCCAATTTTCAACTGTTCTGTGATGTCTACATAGAAATTTGAGTACCCGTATACACGGCCACCTACCTCTGTATCATTCAGATATACTTTTGAATTCATATATATGCCTTCAAATTCAATCATCACACATTTGTCACGATAACATTCCGCACCCATGATATTTTTCTGATAGAGATAAGTTCCACCAGGGAAAAATCCTCCTGCATTCCCATTTGGAGATGCAGCATCTCTCTTTTCCATAATCATCGCGTCATGCGGCAATGTAATCTTCTCCCACGCATCTGCACCTTCTTTTTGAAACATCCAGTCTCGATTGATTCTTTGCTTCAACATCGTTCTACATCCTCCTTCACGTTGCACTTACATCTTTCCTTTATTTTACTTTTTTGTATCCTTGGGAACAATATCTCTGTTCGTCTTTGAAATATTCTTTTGTATCATATTTCGTGATTTCATATTTCTTGTTCAGACGAAATATGTTATAATATCAGCAAAAGAAACCAAGGAGGTTCATGATGTCTATATTCATCGATTCCACTGTCAAAAAAGGAAATCAAATGCTCGAAAATCTTGTCTCTTTTCGTGAAAACAAGGACTCATTCTCATTTCATCAGGAGGTGAATGTACCATTTATGATTACACTGATGTCAATTCATCCAGATGCTTTAGATACAAGTGCACTATCTGTATTTACACCGGAATCTCAGTTCAACATACCGCTTCACGGAATCAAGGGACGCAGCAAAAACAGCATGCATCAACACAACTCTTTTGAATTCACTTACGTCCTTAGAGGCAATATGTATCAGATTGTAGAAGGTAGACGATACCTCTACACGCCCGGCAGCTGTTGTCTGATGAACCGTGACACATTACATACAGAGGAGACGTCCACTGATTTTATATGTATTTTTTTCTCTGTATCCTCCAATTTTATTAAGATGCTAACAAATTATGGGAATCCAATGCTATTTCCACAGGAACAACAGCGTTTCGATAACTTGATTTTTCATTTTTTAGAACAGAATACGCAGGAGCAACATCGCAACACAAAAGATTTTATCGATTTTGTTCCACGCATTTCTGCAAAAGAACAGAAAATCCTTGTCCACGATATTTTTGAGCAGATGATTTCCACACTACTTTATCCTTATTATGGAGCAACGTATCATCTGCAGGATTTATTTTTTCAGTTGATTGATATTCTATGTGACGAGCAGTACTATCAGGCAATCCATGTAACTGCAAAGAAGAATATGGAATCATTGCTCTTTGCACGTATTGAACTACTTCTGGATGAATACCACGGTCGCATTAGCAACAGTGAACTTGCTCATCTTCTGAATTATGATGGCACTTATCTGGGTAAAATTGTAAAAAAACAGACCGGTCAGAGTCTGTTTGATTACAGCATGAATTTCACAATGAAGACAGCAGCAGACATGTTAAAAAACACGAAAAAAAGTGTGTCCGATATAGCCTCTGAACTTCAGTTCAATAATCGAACACACTTCTATAAACTATTTAAAAATTATTTTGGAGTGACACCACGGGAATATCGGGAACAATTATGATAATTCAAGTTTAGCAAGAATCATTGTAATAGATACACCAAACTGTGCACCGAACAATATCATCGTTCGTCATACTTCTTTTCGCGTGTATCATATTTCGTCATTTACATTTTAATTATTTCAGTTCCATATCTATTTTCTTTTTACATAAAAAAAGAGAGACAATCGCTCTCTTTCCTCTTTTTTCCGCACCTATTTTTTTAAATAATATTCGCAATATTTTAAAGTCTTATCCATAAATTCTTGTGTTTTATCTAAATCGTTATACATGCCATGATTTGATTTTGGAAACGCTATGTATTCATATGGCACATCATATTTTTCAAATTCATCCATAAGCAGGTGTTTCTGATTTTGAGGCACACAGTGATCAATCAAACCATAACCAATCAATGTTGGCACCGGATTCTTTCCTTCGAGTGATGCTGGTGAAATTTGATTAATTGCATCTTTACACTCTTCTGTCGTAATGTCCCCCTTGTAACCTGTCATCATTTCAACAAATTCTTCTTTTGTTTTCAGATGATCCACCTTCATAAGTAATCCCCAATCTTTTGGATCAAAATACGTCGGTCCCGACATTTGGAATACAAATTTTACAGGAATAGCAGAACGACCATTATACGCCAGATTCATTGCTAATGTTCCACCGGCTGACACACCACTTGTTGCCATTGCATTCACCTGATATCCTAGTTCTTTTAGCTTGTCTTTCATGGCTGCTGTCGCTTGTTCAATTTCACAATTAATCAATTGAATTGTTGCCTCTTCACCGTGAGTTTGCAGTGTATAATCAATCGTTGCGGTAATATAACCTTTCGTTGCAAAGTACTTACACCAACCATCACCATCTTCTTTTTTACCTGAATTAAAGCTACCACCATGAATGTAGACAATCAGAAACTGTTCTTCACTTTTATTCAATCCCGAAGGAATGTACAAATCATACTTGTGATTATGCTCATTCTCATAATTTAAATCCGAATAAATGGTTCCCATAGATTCATCCCAATCTACAGCAAGCAGTTTTGCAGGTGCACCACCTAAAAATTGAATTCTAATAAATGCACTCACTAAAAATGTTACGATAAATACGATAATATACATCGCTATTTCCCACTTCCTTTTTATCATATGATATTGTCCAAAAAAATCTTACCACAAATCGCACCAGATATAGCTGCTACAACTATTACAATCAAAAATTTCATAACTCTATTCCTCATTTCTGTTCTGCTACCTATTCTATAACGTTTATGTATTCTATTATAATAATTTTTTGTATGTGAATGAACATTGCATCTTGCTTTTCAATCATATAATATTGTCATTACATAAGAAAAGTGAAACCATATAATGATAGTTTCACTTTTCTTTCTTCTATTTCTCAAAGCATTTTATCTTTACCTGATATTGCTTCGTTTCACCTGATTTCAAGAACTTTAACATCCCGGTCTTACGCATGACATCGCGTCCGTCTGGATAACAATTGCCACATTCTAGACCTAATACATAATCACGAACTCCCATCATCTTCCACTCCACGAAGCCGTCTAATTCTTTCGCATCATATTCCATAGCAAGTCCAATGTTTTTCTTCGGCTGATAAATGGATGCATATCCTCTTTCCTGCATTTTGTGATAATAGCAGCGCTCCTCATACCCTGGTGTCGGTTTTTCCATATTCATCCAATTCTTGATATCTTCTGCCGCATGCTTGTTTCTTGGTGTCACTTCTTCCGACTCAATTTTCACTACACTATCCTCATCCAAAAGCGGATAGCCCATGTTCATATGATACAGAATTTCAAACGGTTCTTTTTTGTCTCCTGTATTCTTAATCGTATCCGAAAATGTAAACTCATTCTTTCCGATTGGGAATGTATACGTTCTGCAAAGGCACAATTTTCTTCCAAAGATCGTTTCATCAGATGTTCTTGCCTTCACGATCAGGCATCCATCCTCTTCATACCAAAAGCTATACTCTGTCGGTGTGTTTGCAATGGAACCATGCAACGGAAGCTCTTCCCCTTCATCTGTACACGGACTTCCCACTGCCTGTAATCCACATGTGGTAAGAAAACCGGCTGTAAAAGATTTTAACCAGTCTGCTCCCTTTGATTCATAATAAGCCGGAGCCACATATCCACATGGCGAGAAATAACTCATATTCATTCCTTTATAACGAAGTCTGGAAATATCAGCATTTCTATCCAAAGAAATAGTCGCTTCCAGTCCGCTTCCGTTATTAATAACCAGTAGGCGCATCCCATCACCTTTGCCACCAACCAGACGATGCTCTTCTATTCCATAACATTGCGAATAATGTCCAATATATTGATTCATATCTCAAGTCTCCTCTTTTGAATTAATGTGAGCATGCTAATATTCATTTCCATAGCATCATTGATTTTTTCCAATAGATATTTGTGTGTAAGAAGTTTTTCTGGAACGCTACTCATGTTCACGTCCTCTCGTTCTTTTATTATGACCGTTCACTGCAGCATTGCATCTTCTCTGCCTGAACTGTTATCATCACATTTACATTAACCCTCGAACTGCACGATAAACCTGTTCGTACCGCTCATAGATTTCCATATACTTTTCGTGCATTTCTTTTCTTGGTTTATAAGTGGATACTTCATGCACCATTACCTGTGCCGCCTGCTTTAAATCATCAAAGATTCCTACGGCAATTCCTGTCAGCATTGCACTTCCCACAGTTCCTGCATCAACAGTCTCAAGCGATGTAATTTCCATATCCAGCATATCCGCCTTCATTTGCATCCACTCTTTGGAATGAGCTCCACCTCCAGTCGCATTGAGTCTATGGAAATGTATTCCTGACTCTTTCAGCCACTGTAGATTCAGCACCATCTCATAGACAACCCCTTCCATGCAGCCCCGGTAAATATCTGCCGCAGTTGTGGCAGTCGTCAGTCCTAAGACTGCCCCTTTCGAACCGGTATCCATGTATGGAGTTGCCGCTCCTGCGAAATGTGGAAGCACCAGCAGTCCTGTCGGACTCACAGACTGTCTCTCCAGCAATTCATTGACAGAGATTCCTTCTGCTTTTGCCTCTTCCTTTTCCTTCTTTGCAATTGTTTCCGTACACCACTGCATCAAAGCACCTCCGGTGTAGGAAAATGCATAGCATACATATTTCCCGGGTATAACATATGGTACAACCGCATAATTTCCCTTTGTCATAACCTGCATGTCCGGTATCTCATCATAGATTGGGGTGATACATTCGACCGTTCCGGCTCCGTCAACAGCTGTGTCAGAGTCAAATACGCCTGCTCCGACTGCCGCCGCAATCTGGTCATGACTGATACACACAATCTTGGTCTCTGTGGTAAGCCCTGTCTTTTCTGCGATCTCTTTTGTCACCGTTCCTGCAACGGTTCCTGTCGGAACAGTCTCTGACATCAGATTCACATCAATCCCCGCTGTTTCAAAGATTTCTTTGCTCCACTCCATCTTCCGGATATCAAATCCCATCGTTCTTGTCGCGAGGGAATAATCGATCTTCGTCTGTCCGGTCAGATGATAAACAACGAAATCTTCCATGAGGAACACATGCTCAGCTTTAACATATAATTCCGGCTCATTTTCCTTCAGCCACATCAGCTTTGGCAGGCTATACATTTCATGAGGTTTCATGCCAGATATCTCAGCGATTCTGTCCTCACTCATTTTATTGCAGAGCTGCATGCATTGCTCTTTTCCTCTCGGATCTGTGTAGAGCATTGCTGCATGCAATGGCATTCCGTCTGCGTCTGTCATCACGCATGTTTCTCCGAAGCTTGTAATCCCGATTCCTGCGATATCTTTGTACTGCTTTGTCGTATCCGTGATTACCTTCCATACTCCTGCAAGAATCGCATTGGCATCTACTTCGTGAGCACTCGCCATGCGTTTTACCGGATAATCACTGTAGGACTTATGCACTTGTTTTCCGTTTTCATCAAAAACTGTCAGTTTACAGCCTGTTGTTCCGATGTCAAGTCCTCCGATATACATATCATTTCACTTCCTTACAAATTATTTTTGAAGTAAGGTGTTTACAACACTTTTTATTCTTTGTCAATATCCACCCAGTCATATCCAAGATATGTAGTGAATGCCTCTTTTAATACATCTTTCATGTGACCAACACCGATGCATGTGTGATGTTTGAAACCGCCTCTTGCCAGGCGAATCATTTTATCTTCCATATTCGGCATCTCGCATACACCTGCACATCCGAAGTATGCTTCCTCGATCGGATCAGCTGTGAATTCTGCTTCACTCGCATAAATCTTAATCTTACCATCTACAGTCAGACAGTTAGAAATTGTTGTTTTCATCGGACGAATTCTTCCTTCATTCGTTCCCCATCCACTTCCCGGATCACCTTTGTCGAACATCTTATGAGATGTAACTGTTCCTTTCTGTGTCATCAGGCTCTGTGCTGTAGAACCGCAGTGGAACAGGATTACTTTGTTTTCCTCATCACCATAGTTGTTGTTCCAGTCAAGAACTGCTGTAGGCTCTTCACTTGCAAGTGCCATTGCACGCATTGATACAGCAGATGTCAAATCGATTTCGCAGCTTGTCACGATACCTCTGTCATTTAACTCAGACAAGAGTACACATGGGCAAATTCTTAGAATCTGTTCCATCTCATTCCAGCAACGGATTGCGAGCGAATCCAAGTGGTACTCTTCTACATACTCATCAATGACTACCGACACTTTTGCAAGCATCACTTTCTTTTCCTGTGGAACCTTTGTAAAATCAGAATAGTTCATCAAAGTTTCCATCTTTGCAAGCACAGCTGCATCATCGTCTGCCTTCGCATTGACTTTGAAGATTAATTCAGATAAGTCAAACGACTCGACAGTAATTCCATTTTTCTGTAATCCAACTTCATCAAATCTAGTTGTTTTAAACGCTGTTGTTCTTGCACCGATGCATCCGATTGTGAATCGCTTCATACCATTTACGACACGGCAGATTGCTGCAAAGTCTCTTAAGTTCTCCGCAAACTTCTCTGACAATGGATGTACCACGTGTGGTTTTAATACCGTAAATGGAACCTGATACTGTGTAAATACATCTGTAACTGAGAATTTACCACAGAAGGCATCCCTTCTGTGTGCGAAATCCATTTTACCAATCTCATCCGGATATGCCTGCATCAGAATCGGAACTCCTGCATCCTGTAGAGCTGTAATTGCACCGTTCTCATCAGCGAAAATCGGCATAGAGAAAATGACTCCATCGTATTCTCCATCATGTTCTTTGAGCCATTTCGCATACAGCATACCTTCATCTCTTGTCTCGATTCCGCCGTAACGTGTCAGATCTGCATCCATTGCAATATAATCATATCCTGCATCTGTGACTGCTTTGATCATATCTTCTCTTGCACCGTAGATAAGTTCTCCCGGCATGAATCCTCTGTTGCAAAATGCTAATGCAAATGTCATCTTTTTCTTTGTCATGTTTTCAATCTCCTTTTCTTATTTTTTCAGATGTTTCTATTCATCTAACAAAGCAAATGTTCTCATTGCTTCTTTTACATTTTCTTTCATTGCTTCTGTTGCTGCCAGTACAACTGATGAGTAAAATTTCGGTTCATTTTCCTTTAAGCTATTCACATACTCTGCCGCAGCATTTCCACCTGATTTATCCATATATGTAAAGTAGTTTACTTTGCGAACTCCGGCTTTGATTCCTGTATGGAAATCTTCTTTACTCACACCGGAACCCCCATGCATAACAACCGGAATGTTTCCTGTCTGCGCTCTTACATTTTTTACAACATCGAAATCTAACTGTGGTTTTGCAAGATAGATACCGTGTGTTGTTCCGAACGAACATGCGAGAGCGTCAATCTTTGTCTCTTCTACAAACTGTTTTGCCTGAACAGGATCTGTGTAAATCTTTGTGTCGTCCTCTTCCCCGCTTCCGTCACCGGCTCCTGACTCACGTTTTCCCATAGAACCTAACTCTGCCTCTACGCTGCAGTTATATTTTGCAGCCATTTCCACTGCTCTTTTTGTATTTGCAAGATTCTCTTCATAGCTTAATACAGAGCCATCATACATGATTCCTGTAAATCCGATTTCCAATGCCTGCTGTAGATATTCCAATGTCTCACCGTGGTCAAGATGCACACATACCGGAACACTCGCCTTCTTCGCATGTTCAACCATAATCGGTCCAATTACTGATACCGGAATCCACGGTTCATGACACTGGGCAAACTGGATGATCACCGGCACATCCAACTCTTCTGCCGCACTGATAATTGCAATCAGACTCTCCAGATTTGGCGTATTAAATGATCCGACTGCAATATTTTTTTCTTCTGCCATCTGTAAGATTTCCTTCAAGTTGACTAACATAATTTTCCTCACTTTCATTGCACACTGATACATTGATTTTTGCTGTACCAACTTCAAATTACTTAACTTCATGTACTGACATCAGCATATACAAAACAAAAGGAAAAATATAGTAAAATGCGTTTTAAAAACTGTAAATTTTTCCGTTATCATATATTTTTTTACATTTTTATGTTACAATGAAAATCACAAAATGATGTGAAATAGGGAGATTTTTACCGATGAACTTGGAATATAATGAAATGGAACTTCACGAACTAATGAAAGACTTTTACGTTCTGACCGGAATTCGGATTGTATTGTTTGATCTTGACTACAACGAGCTGCTCTCTTATCCGGAACATAACTGTGCCTTTTGCAGTCAGATGAAATCTCAGGAACACACACTGGCTCTCTGTAGTCAGAGTGACCACACTTCATTTCAGAAATGCAAGGAAACGAACCGCCTGGTCATCTTCCACTGTCATGCCGGATTAATTGAAGCTACCGCCCCACTAATTGAGAACAATACAGTGATCGGTTATATGATGTTCGGACAGATCTCTGATGAACAAAATGTGGAAATGCTTGCTTCTATGTTAGCCCAGTACTTTTCTCTTTCCCCAAACGTAACAGAGGACATCCTCCGATATACGGAAGACATCCCCCTGAAAACACGTGAACAGATTCAGGCTGCTGCAAAAATCATGGAAGCATGTGCTTTCTATGCAATTTTAAAGAATACAATCACGGTTCAACGCAATAACTTCATCCGCAATATGGATGCATACCTGCTGGCAAATCTGTCCGAAGACTTATCCATTGACGCACTATCTTCTGCTTTTGGTATCAGTAAGACAAAACTCTGCCAGTCTGCCACGCATTACTATGGATGTGGCATTGCAGAACACATCCGCCATCTGCGTATCGAAAAGGCGAAGACACTGTTAAAAGAAACTGACAAGCCAATCACTAGAATTTCCGACCTCGTCGGGTTTGCAGATTATAACTATTTCTGCCGGGTATTTAAAAGGGAAGTCGGACTACCGGCAAAAAAATACAGGAAAAGTATACAGTGAATCTCACTTTTACTTACTCATTATACTCATGTGGAACATTATATTCCGTCAATTTTTTATCTAACCTGACTGATTCCTCATAAAGCTGGAACTTATCGTGCATTCCATATGCCGTTACCGTAGGAGCTGTGTTCTCGTTTACAATGTATTTTTCATTTTATTTTGCAGCTAATGGGCAAAATATGTCGTCGGTTCCATATTCAAATCTATATCTTTTATAACGGTCCCTACCTGTTCATTCCATTCCGTGTTCCAAGGTCTTTGGAAAATCCTCTGCACACTCCGTTTAACATTGCGCCTTCTGCAATCACTCCTGCCGAACCACCATTTCCTGTTCCGAGAAACCTACCGTTCCAATCCTTCTCTTTTTTCTTACGTTATCTTTACTGTATCTTAACAAGATTCACCGGTCCTTGTCTCTTTTCATACACTATACTCTGGCTGATGTGCTCCCCACCAGTACAGCACTGTAAAACATAAGTAAACAGGAAACTGTAGTTCATAGGAATCTGACCCCTTTTTCAAATTTCTATTTTGTCAAACTCTTCCTGAAGCTGAGCACGCATCTCATCACTCTGCTCTTTTGTAATGCCATTATCTGTAAAGAATTTCTGCATTGCATTTCCGTTCCACACATTTCCAAACGGTGTATCCGGTCCAAATTCAATTGCTACATGTGCGATATCTGCGAGGTCGCCTCCAATGATCTGATTCACGGCATTCAATGCTCTCGGATCTTTTGCAATGGCCCCGATTGCAGTGAGGTCAGAATAACCGTATGGATTTTTACAACGCACTTTGACACATGCAGTAAGCGGAAGGTCTTCGGAGGATGTACCGACAAGGAGATCAAACTCTCCCGGCTCTGTAATCCACTGCTTCAATTCCAGACTATAGCCTGCAAAGCTGTCTTTCTGCAATACAAAAGTAACATCTTTTTCCTCTCCCGGCTGCAAATATACCTTTTGGAATCCCTTGAGCTGTTTGTATGGCTTGTCGATCTTTGATACACGATCATGTACATATAACTGCACGACTTCACTTCCGGCAACCTTACCGGTATTCTTTACCTTTACGCCGACTGTAAAGTCTTCCTTATCTACATTGACTGACTCCGGCACCTCAAGTCCGGAAATCTCGAATGTTGTATAGCTCAGACCATATCCGAATGGGTATGCAACCGGAATCTGTCTTGCGTCGTACCAGCGGTAACCGACATACATGCCTTCGCCATACCATACCTCTTTGTTTTCACCGGGATAATTTTTATATGCCGGTGCATCACAATAACGTCTCGGCCATGTAAGCGGCAGTTTACCGGATGGATTGTACAATCCAAACAATGCGTCTGCAGCTGCTTTACCTCCCTGCATGCCTGCAAAGAACGGACATAAAATTGCATCCACGTCCTTTTCGTAGCAAGTCAGATCAATTGGTCCGGTTGCATTAATAATTACGATGACTTTTCCATTTGCCGCTTTTGCTTCCCGAATGGCTTTTTCCATTGCCAGCTGTTCGTCTTCGTCCATGGACAGTGTATCACGATCAGATCCTTCATGTCCGTTTGCCCCGACAACAACAATCCAGTATTTTGTATCTGCTTTCACCTCTTCAAAAGAAACATGCTCCGAACCAAGAAGCTCAACTGCACGGTCATACGGGTTGGTAGAAAGGCTTGTCATAACCTTGCTGGAGCCTTCCGGACAGAATACGAATGCTTTGCTTCGTTTTCCGTAAAATACAACATCCATATCTACCGGAATTGGCAGTACACCATCATTTTTCAGAAGAATCATTGCTTCTCTTGCTGCCTCTTCCGCTGCCTGAATCGTTTCGTCCATGTTTAACTTCGGATGGTTTCCGGTCATAGCTGTAGACTTCACAAGAATACGCAGGAAATTCCGCACACAGTTGTCCAGTTTTTCCACCGGAAGTCGTCCGTCTTCCACTGCCGCTTCGATACATTTCGTACTACGTGGTCCTGGCATAGTCAAATCTGTACCTGCCGCAGCCGCCATGACCTGATCATAAGATGCGCCCCAGTCTGAGACAACAAAGCCTTCAAATCCCCACTCATCTCTGAGGATATTTGTCAGCAGATCGTCATTCATCACACTTGGCTTGCCGTTCAGCTTGTTATAAGCAGACATCAGTGAACCAACCCCTGCATCAACACATGCTTTGAACGCCGGCAGATAGATTTCTCGAAGTGCACGCTCCGGCACATGTTCTTCCACTCCCAAACGGTCCTTTTCCTGATTATTTGCTGCAAAATGCTTCGCGCAGGCAATCAGTCCTTCTTCCTGTATACCATCTACCTGAGCAACTGCGATCTTTGACACAAGATACGGATCCTCGGAAATACTCTCTGCCAGTCTTCCGCAAAGCGGGTCTCTGTGAATGTTGATATTCGGACCAAGCACCATATCAATTCCATAGCTTCCCATTTCCTTTGCCATCGCCATACTGCATTTTTTTACGACCTCTGGATTCCATGTAGATCCATATGAGATTCCCGGTGGATAATTACCGAATTTCAACGGTTCTTCCGGCGCACCGGAAGCTTTCTTTGCTGCCATCTCCTTCTGTAATGTAGCAAATGCAAGCAGAAGTCCTCCCATGAATCCGTTCTGCTCACGGTCAAGAGGCTCCCCTGCCTGTTCCGCTGCCTCTGCAGTCTTAAAATATGCCTTTTCTGCTACATACTCTCTTGCATTCAGACCATTACAGCTATCCAGCATATACATGGCTGGAATCCCGTATTTCTCCATCTTTTCTGAATGAAACGGTGATCCACCGGTGATCATACGTGCTTTCTCCTCTACACTCATTTCGTTTAGAATCTGTTCAATTGAAACTTCATCCTTTAACTGTGTAGCCATATTCTTTCCCCTTCCTAATATTGAAATTTTTAAATAGTCATACGTTCTCGATGAACTTATAGTAAACGACCTGCCATTTCTGGCAAGCCGTTTTTTGACTTTATTTATGTTCTGCATCCCAGTTTTTGTTTGCTTCTTCAACCTTCAATGCTTTCACAAGCAGTTTCATGAAAACAACTACTGCAAATGGAACAACTGCATAAGATACTTTGATCATATTCACTGCACTTGCTGCCTGAACAGCTGCCTGTCCGTCGAATCCACCGGCTGCCAGAAGCCATCCTGCTGCCGCAGTTCCGATTCCGCCGCCCACTTTAATTCCAAAGGAAGAACAGCTGAACATCATTCCGTCCAGTCTTTGTTTCTGTGTGCGATATGTATAGTCGCTTGATTCTGAGATCAATGCGTTTAAACTTCCGACAAGTGGTCCTGTACAGAATCCATTGAGCAATAATGTAATAAGCATGAGTGCTTTATTTGCCATAAATGCAAATACCATAAACAGTCCACGGAAGAGAATTGCTCCGTCATATCCCAGATTGATAATCTTGTACATTCCCTTCTTCTTAACCAGTGCCGGTGTCACTGCAAGTACAATGATCATTGGAAGCAGTGTTGCCAATGTAAATGTTCCCAGAAGTGACGGTTGTTCAAACACATATGTCATATAGTAGATTCCAACCGTCTGTGTCGCACCCATCATTCCATAATACAGAACGTAGATTGCAAGAATCATCAGATAATACTTGTTTTTTACGATCACTTTGATTCCTGCTGCAAGAGATACTTTTTCCTGAATCTTCTTTTCGCCAAGCAGTTCCTCTTCCGGAAGTTCTTTGATGCTGAATACACTGATTGTATTAATGATCAATGCTGCAACGGAGAAGATGATCGCAACTGTCTTCCATCCTTTTGCACCACCACCGAAAGCTTCTACCAGACCGACTGTAGCAGTTGCTACAACTAGGTTCGTAAGCAGCGAAAAAATGAAACGGATAGAGCCAAGCTGAACTCGTTCGTTTGAGTTCTTTGTTGTCAGTGATGTCAATGATGAATATGCGATATTACTTGCTGTATAGAAAATTACATTCATCAGTGTGTAGACGATGAAGAAATACACATACTGCATATTTGCTCCCATATCCGGAATTGCAAACAACATAATCATTGTAATCGATACACCGAACTGTGCCCCAAACATCCAAGGTCTCGCCTTACCCATTTTGGTCTTTGTACGGTCAATAATCATTCCGAAAATAATATCAGAAATGCCGTCCAGCAATTTTGATGCCATAATCAATGTTCCGACAATTCCCGCATTCAATCCAACAGTATTCGTCAGATAAATCAACACAAAACTTGTGACCAGTCCGTAGGAACAGTTGGCTGCTACATCACCGATTCCATATCCCACTTTGTTATACCACTTCAGGTATTTTCTTTCTTCCATATTTTAGAACCCTCCTCTTTTATTGTTTACATAGATTATAAAATACTACTTTTTTTCATCACAATATCACCATTCGGCATTCACACTCTGATTATGTATCATATTTCGTTTTTTCATCTAAATCGCATTGAAAACAGTAAAACAGGATTTTCTATCCGATGAAATCAGACTGCTTATGCTACAGAACTATACGCGTAAACATTCTTTTCAATAGTAATTTTATCTCATATCAGGAAAATATTGAATATATTGGATCCGACCACATTCCCCAGCGCAATGTCACTTTCACCTTTTTGAGCTGCCACAATGGAAGTCACAAGTTCCGGAAGTGAGGTTCCCAACGCAACAATCGTCAGACCAATCAATGCTTCACTGAGTCCGAATGCTCTTGTGATTTCTTTTGCTGCATTGACGGTCAGATCACCACCCAATACAATTCCGGCAAGACCTACAATGGATACAAAAATACTCATTCCCATCGTATATTTCACTTCAATCTCCTCACCGGCATCGAGACTTTCCTGTCTACCTTTCACTCCCTCCTGTATGGTAAGATACATGAAAAATGCTTATCATTTGTATTACCTTCCTATTTCAATTTCTACATACAGTGAATCTTTTCCTGCTGCCATTTTCGGCCTAATCAGATTTCCATTAATTGTCTTGCCGTCAATCTGCATACTCATCACTCCATGTTGGAGTTTATTTGGATTCTTCACATGAATCTGAATATTGCAGCCTCTATAAATTCTAGTATGATTTCATTTCCTTTGGAAAAATTTTACCATAAATAAAAGAGTACGTGGCAATCCAACTCACGATTACCACGTACTTACAAATGTTTTATTCATTTCTAATCGCCGCCAGCGGACTTAATTTCATCGCCCTAAGTGCCGGAAAATATCCCGCCACCATTCCTATCAACACCGCAAATGCCATGGAAGCAATAACCAGCCAGGGCGGTATATAAGAAATATTTCCATCTAATCCCATTGCACTTCCGTTTCCGGTAAGTATATTGATAATAAATGACATCAAAAAACTCAACAGATTTCCTACCACGCCTCCGATAAAGCCAATAAATGCTGCCTCAAGTAAAAACATTTGCTTTATATTCTTCAAGCTGCATCCGAGTACTTTTATTACTCCGATTTCTTTTGTTCGCTCATAAATTGACATCATCATTGTATTCATGATTCCAATTGCTGCCACAAATAAGGATACCGCTCCGATGCCTCCCAGCACAGCCTGAATCATTGCGAACTGTTTTTGCATGCTTTTTACATATTCTGCGTTTGTTGTTACTTTATAGCCCAGATTCTGGATTTCAGATGCTACAACATCTACATTATCAATGTCATCTACCTGAACCATTGCATTTGTGTACGCAAAGAATTTGTATGGTTTTCCGCTTTTTGTAGTAGGCTGTCCGGGTATTGCACGGCCTGCATATTCTTTTTTCAACATATTTTTTAAGGTTGTAATATCACAATATACATTGTAAGAATGTGCATTATATGTATTTTCATCGCCTGTGACACGACCGCTAGCGTGTACTACATATTTTTTAGGAGTCTTTGTAGGAGTTGTTCCTCCTGTACTTGCAGAAGAAGAATTCTCCGTTGATATTGCTGCGCCTCCTGTATTATTCAGTGAATTATAATACGCATCAGAATCTAATACAAGAAACATCTGCGCTTTCATGACATCGACATCAGGCCTCACTCCTGTTTCCCAATATCCTTTGTCAGTTCCCTTTTCCATTAGATTTTCTGTTGCAAGGTTTCCGAATACCAGCTCTAATTCCGAACTGTCTGCTTTTGGTAATGTACCTCCTTCTACAAGGCTTATATTTTGCTCTTTTAATGCTTCCGGAGTCATCCCTGTCAACTGAATGTTACCGTAATATTTTCCTGTCATTATAATTGAGTTCATTAATAAAACCGGCGATGCACTCTTTACGTGCTCTAATTTTGACAGCTTTTCTATTGTTTCATCTGTCACATATTTTGATACTTCCTGATCTGATCCACTGTCGGAATAATAATACATCTGACTGCCCACATCTTTTCCTGTCACAGTCACTGCAGTCATACCGCCAGACTGCTCAATCTCACGATACAAGGATTGCTGCATCCCAAGACCAAGAGAAATCATTACAACAATTGAAGCGGTTCCGATCACTACACCAAGAATCGTAAGAATGCTTCGCAGTTTTCTTCGTCGGAGATTACTGCTACTCATCCTCAGTAAATCGATCCACCTCATCTGCTAAATCCTCCTCTTCCAAAGCCAATTGTTTTTTCTTCTTTTTACGAACAACAAGCACTGCTATCACTACTGCTGCCACGATTACCACAACTACGATTGGGATGATCGGCGTGCTTTTTTCTTCTTCCTCCACTGCTCCTACCATCGTTGTATCATCGTCATCCATCACAGGAGTAACTTCCATTTCAAATTCTTTTTCTGCAGTAAATGATTTTCCTGATTCATCTTCATATGTCATTGTCATTTTACACTTGCTTCCCGCCGGCACTTCTGATTCTCCCATTAACATACCGTCGATTGTTCCTGTTGCACCAGAATCAACATTTCCTACAAATACATCTTTCCCGCTGATTCCGTCTCCTGAAAATTTGATTTTAACATTATAAAGCTTGATTCGTCCTGTATTATAAATATTGCATGTTAAATTTGCTTCTTCTCCTACCTGAATGCTGTCCGGTGACAATTCAATATCACTGAATTCAAATCTTGCAGCCTGTTTGACCGGAATTGCAAGACTTGAAGAAGCTTCGTACTGTGCTGCATTGCCATCCTCGTATTTCATGGACATTGCAATACTGTATGGCTTTTGCACCAAATCTGCTCTTGCATTCAAATCAATTGAAATATCTCTTGTTTCTCCCGCCGGAATAGATTCCAGATAAATCGTGCTGGAACCAGATGACGGAAGAAATGCAGGTGCTTCTGCGGCTGCGTCCGTTCCTGCCGATGGAGCCTGCATATCAAACAATAAATTGGAAACTGCTGTTGTCTTTGATGTGTTCTTTACATGTACTGTCAATTTAAAATCACTTCCGGCATTCACATTTTCCGGATTCGTTGAAAATCCAGTCACGATCACACGTGGCACACTCTGGCTTTTATCTGAACCTCCTGTTGCAATCGGGTCACTGTTTGAGATTCCACCTGCATCATAAATTGCCTGACCTGCATCGCCGGATACATTCTGCGTTTTATCCGGAGTCGGTGTCGGATCAGCTTTTGGTGCATCATCAGTTTTCTTTGCAGTTGTATTCACATAAATGTATTTATTTGTTTCGTAAATATTTGTTCCATCATCGTATGTAATCTGAAATGGTGTTTTATAAGATTTTGTCTCTACATCAGCTCTGACTGAAAAATTCCATGTTGCTTCCGCAGACTCTCCCGCCTTAATCTGTTCAATTGTCTTTTCCTCATTCATATTTTCAATTTTGAAAGGGAAATCAGATGCATTATCGATTACCGGAGAAATTTTTACATTATTTGCATCACAGCTTCCTTCATTTACAATTTTTACTGTTAATTCTACCTTTTGCTCTGCATTATAATTTGGTGTAGACTGTCCTTTGCCTACCGACAGACGAATTTTGGGAATTGGTGTCTCACTTGAGCTTCTGGATATGGCTGACGGATTCTCGTTTCCACTTTCTCCTGCCACATTTACATTTGAAGCTGCTTTGTTATCCTGTGCGAAGCTTATCGGTGCCATTGCTGTCAGCATTGCCAGACTCAATATCACCCCTGTTGCTTTTTTCCAATGTCTCATTACCTGTTATCCTCCCCTGATTATTTTCCTGCTATCTCTGCTTTTATTTTTTCACTTTCTTTTTCATTTTGGACTAAGTTATTCACATTTTTGTTTCGATTATCTTCTATTTTCACAATTTTTCCATCTATAATATGAAATACTCGGTCAGCATATGTCGCAAGATGATTGTCATGCGTTACCATAACCAGTGTTTTCTTCTGTTTACGGACTACATTCTGCATCAATGCCATAACTTCTTCCGAAGTATGTGAATCCAGGTTTCCTGTCGGCTCATCTGCAAAAATGATTTCCGGGTCTACGACCAATGCTCTTGCAACACCAACTCTCTGCTGCTGTCCTCCGGACATCTGATTCGGCATATGTTTCTTTTGTTTTTTCAAATTAACTAAATCCAACATCTTATCCGCCTTTTTTAATCTCTCTTTTTTCGGAACGCCCCGAAAGCTGAGTGGCAAAGCTACATTTTCCACCGCATTCATTGTACTGATAAGATGAAAGGACTGAAAAATAAATCCGACATGATCACGTCTGAAACTGACCAGACCATCTTCGTTTAATTTTTCTATATGCCGTCCGGCAATGATTACTTCACCTTTTGTCGGTTTTTCTAATCCAGCCAGCATATTTAATAATGTTGATTTACCTGAGCCGGATGTTCCGACGATTGCACAAAATTCACCTTCGTAAATGTCAAAATCCACACCATTTAATGCTCGGACTATCGAATCACCGACCCGGTACAATTTATATAAATTTTTTACTTCTATAACCTTTTTCACCAAATGCCCTCCCTTCTGCATACGTATTATTATACTCTATCTGTTCTCTTTTTTTGTTTATTTTTTCTTTAATTTTTTCTTAAAAAAAGAGACTATACCAACTCACAGCATAGTCTCTTTCTTCTTATTGTATTTTCTAATCAATCTGCCAGTCAATCGGTTCAATCCCATGTGCTTTCAAAAATTCATTTGTCTGACTAAATGGTCTGCTTCCGAAAAATCCTCTATATGCAGCTAATGGGCTTGGATGTGGTGCTTTCAGAATCAAATGCTGCGGATTTGTCAACATCTTCTCCTTTCTCTGTGCCGGCGCACCCCAAAGAATAAACACAATTGGTCTGTCCTGGTTATTTAATGCCATAATTGCCGCATCTGTAAATTCCTCCCAGCCAATTCCACGATGTGAATTAGCCTGATGTGCACGAACTGTCAACACTGTATTCAACATCAATACACCTTGTTTTGCCCATTTTTCCAGACACCCATGATTTGGAATTGTGCATCCCAGATCATCATGTAATTCTTTATAAATATTTACCAGTGAAGGTGGAATATCTACCCCTTTCTGCACAGAAAAACTAAGCCCATGTGCCTGTCCATCATTATGATATGGGTCTTGTCCCAAAATTACCACCTTTACATCTTTTAATGGTGTCAGGTGAAATGCATTGAAAATATTCTGTGCAGGTGGAAATATTTTTCTTGTGTGATATTCTGCATTTACTGTATCAAATAATTTTTTGTAATAAGGTTTTTTGAACTCTTCTTTAAGAGCCTCATACCAGTCTCCATTAATTCCCGACATGACTTCTCCTTTTTCCTATAATCGAACTGATACGCCTTCATGCTGTAAATAGTTCTTTACTTCTTTTATTTCTAATTCTTTATAATGGAACAATGATGCTGCCAATGCTGCATCAGCCCCGCCTTCTGTCAAAGCTTCTTTAAAATGCTCCAGCGTTCCCGCTCCTCCGGATGCAATGACCGGAATGGAAACACTGTCTGCAATTGCTCTCGTCAGTTCCAGATCGTATCCGGCTTTTGTTCCGTCACAATCCATACTGGTCAAAAGAATTTCTCCTGCTCCAAGCTCTTCCACTTTCTTTGCCCACTCTATAGCATCGATTCCAACATCGACTCTTCCGCCATTCTTATAAATATTCCATCCACTTCCGTCTGCTCTTTTCTTTGCATCAATAGCCACAACAACACACTGACTTCCAAACTTCTCGGCTGCATCTGCAATCAGCTGTGGGTTGTTGATTGCAGAAGAATTGATAGAAATCTTATCTGCACCTTCGCGAAGCAATACTTTGAAGTCCTCTACTGTGCGGATTCCTCCGCCAACTGTAAATGGGATAAATACACACTCTGCAACTTTACGCACCATGTCAACGACCGTATTTCTTCCGTCTGAAGATGCCGTAATATCCAAAAATACAAGTTCATCTGCACCTGCCTGATCGTAGGCTTTTGCAATTTCTACCGGGTCTCCGGCATCTTTTAAATCCACAAAATTAACACCTTTTACAACTCGGCCTGCATGTACATCCAAACATGGAATAATTCTTTTTGTAAACATCTATCTTTCCTCCAATTCCACGAAATTCTTCAGTATCTGTAATCCAACCTCACTGCTCTTTTCCGGATGGAACTGGCATGCAAAAATATTTCCTTTTTCTACAGAAGCATGGATGTGTACACCATATTCTGTTGATGCCTTGACAATATTCTCATCTTTCGCTTTCAGATAGTAGGAATGAACGAAATAAACATAAGCCTGTTCATCAACATTTTTAAATAAACGACCATTATGTTCAAGATGTAGCGAATTCCATCCCATATGTGGAATCTTTAAGCCTTCGCAAGCCGGGATTCTGCAAATCTCTCCTTCTAAAATCCCAAGTCCTTCCACGCCCTTGGCTTCATCGCTTCGTTCAAACAAAAGCTGGAGTCCAAGACAAATACCTAAAAACGGAGTCCCTTTTTCTGTGACTTTACGAATTACATCATCCAAATGTCGTTCTTTCAACTTCTCCATTGCATCTCCAAATGCACCGACTCCCGGAAGTATCACTTTATCTGCGCTTAAAATTTCAGATGGAGCACTTGTGATCTTCACTTCCTGTCCCAGATACAATAATGCCTTCTCTACGCTTTTGATATTACCTGCATCATAATCAATAATCGCTATCATGTCTCTTCTCCCTGTACCTTACTATCACATTTTGATGTTTTCGAATCAAGCTCAAACCAGAATTCAACTCCGTTATCATAGTTCTTCACACCATATTGCTGGTGGAATGACTCCATAATTGCTTTCACAATCGACAAGCCGATTCCATTTCCACCATATTCTCTTGTATGCGCCTTGTCTACTTTATAGAATTTATCCCATAATTTTGCAATATCTTCCTCCGGTATCGGCTTTCCACTATTAAATACGGTAACTTTTACTGTATCTCCCTGCGGTATGATACGAATCTCGATTCTCTTCTCATTGTCTACGTGATGAATAGCATTTGTCAAGTAATTTCTAAATACCTGCTCTGTTTTGAACTCATCTGCCCAAACATAAACTTCCTCTTCCGTCACGCAATCGACTTCTGCTTCTGCCTGTTGAAGCAAAATCTCACAGCTTGCCAGAACACCGCGAATCAACCCTACAAGATTAAATCGTGTGATTTCCAAATCTTCATCACCAAATTCCAATTGATTTAAAGTCAACAGATTTTTTACCATCTGATTCATCTTGTTAGCCTCGTCTATAATAACATCGCAATAGAATTCCATGCTTTCCGGATCTTCTGTAATTCCATCCCGCAATCCTTCCGCATAACCTTGGATCAATGCAATCGGAGTTTTTAATTCATGAGAAACATTTCCAAGAAATTCATTTCTCATATCTTCAATCTTTTCTTTTTGTTCAATATCTTTTTGTAATTGATTATTTGCCCGCTTCAATTCTGTGATCGTTTCTTCCAGACGTTTCGACATCAGGTTAAAGTTTCCGCCTAGAATTCCGATTTCATTTTCACCGCCACTTGTATACTTTGCATTAAAATCCAAATTTGCCATGCGCTGTGACAGTTCAGCAAGCTCCATGATTGGCTTTGTAATCTTTTGTGAAAAAAACCATACAAAGAGCAGCCCACATAATACCGTAATACCACCACCACAGAGCAGAAACTTATTCGTCGAGTCTACGGTATCGTAAATACTTCCATAAGGACTTCGGATAATAAAAATAGATTCGTCAGCCAACTGTCCGACCATATCCATATATTCTTCTCCTCTTCCCTGATCCTGGACCTTGTATATTTTGTAAGAAGCCCTTTCTTCCAGGACCTGTCCGATATCTTTTCCTACAATATATCCGATCAAACGCGTAAACAGACGCCCTTTCCTTTCCTGCTCTGTGTTAAATGTAATATCTGAGCCTGAATTGATCACAAGTACTGCACAATTCTTTCTCTCACATTGCCTCTGAAGCTCTTCCTGTATCTCAACCGAATTGATATCACCCTTCTTTGCTGTTTTATCTAAGGTTTCGTAAAGCTCGACCATCTCGATTTTTTTATTTTGTATAAAAAATCTCTCCATGAAGCTGGAATTGATGATAAACATCATCACAATAACAAGTGCTACTGCTCCTGTGAACAATGCTAACATCTGACGTTTAATTGAGTATTTCATTTTTCTACCTCGAATTTATATCCCATTCCCCAGATTGTTTTAATATACTCTCCCTTATCACCAAGCTTACTTCTCAGCTTCTTAACATGTGTGTCAATCGTACGTGCATCCCCAAAATAATCATAATTCCAAACATTATTTAATATTTTTTCTCTCGAAAGTGCAATCCCCTGATTTTCCACAAAATAAGTTAGAAGCTCAAATTCCTTATAGCTTAAATCTATCGGTTTATCATCAATCATAACACTGTGCGCCGCCTTGTCAATCTTAATTCCGCCTGCGTCAAGAATGTCTGACATGTCTGTACCATTTATTCTTCTTAAGATTGCTCCGACTCTCGCTACTAAGATTTTCGGACTAAATGGCTTTGAAATGTATTCATCTACTCCCAGTTCAAATCCTTGAAGCTCATCTCTCTCTTCCGACCGGGCTGTCAACATAATGATTGGAACTTTTGAATGCTCGCGGACTTCCCGGCATACCTGCCATCCGTCCATCTTTGGCATCATAACGTCCAGAATGATCAGGGCAATATCTTTATCTTCGTAAAATAAATCCATTGCTTCCATACCATCTCCTGCTTCTAATACTTGATAACCTGCTCTTGTCAGGAAATCTTTTACCAGCTTTCTCATTCTGCTTTCATCATCTACTACAAGAATCTTCATTTTTTCCATTATTGCTATCTCCTTTGAACTTACTCAACACTCTTGAGTGATTCTACCATATCTATCTTTTTCAACTTAAAATACATTACACCATTTACAAACATTGAAAAACCAATTGTGATTAAAAATCCGAATATATAACTGCTCAGATCAATATTTCTTCCAAACATTGCTGAATCCACCTCTACTGTTTCAATGATAAAACGATGTAGTATTTTTCCAAGTCCACACCCGACAACAGAACCCAGCACTGTTAACAGGATGTTCTCACGATAAACATATTCTGCAACTTCTTTTGGATAAAATCCCAGCACTTTTAAAGTTGCAAGTTCTCGCTTACGTTCTGTAATGTTGATATTATTCAGATTATACAATACAACAAATGCCAATAATCCCGCTGAAATCACAAGAACCACAATAACCATATTCAGACTTCCCAGCATATCCTCTATCTGCGATTCATAATCCTTGGTATAGCTGACACTTAATGCGCCATCTTTTTTCAGTGCTTCCTCACCGATTTCTTCTGCTACTTCTCTCTGCCCGTCATTGACTGTATAGAAAATGGAATTATAGCTTACAGCTTTACCATATAGCTGTTCATAAAGCCCTGACGTCATATACATATAATGCCGCATATAATTCTCACATATTGCTGATACCGTCACTGTCACATCTTCTTCGCCTGACTTTTCAATTGTAAATGAATCACCTGGTTTTACTCCCAGCTTATCTGCGATTTTTTCTGTCAGTATCACACCGCCATCTGTCAATTTATATTGCTCTTTTGTCACACGATTCTGATAGACAAACAGTGAATCATTCTCTTCTCCCGGCTCAAACACTGTAAGATATACTTCCTTTTCTGTATCATCCTTCTTAATTGTTACTTGTTGCTGCAAAGCCTGTGTAATATGTTTGATCCGGCCATCACTTTTCAGACTGTCTGTAATCTCTTGCTTTGCGGTATCTGTCGCTTCTTCATTCAAAATTAGATCGGCATCAAACAGTTGCAGATCCTCGTACTGCAATATTCCGATATTTACAATCGAATCATGCAGACCAAATCCAAACAATAGAAGCGCCATGCAGCCTCCGATTCCAAACAATGTCATAAAGAATCTCTTCTTATAACGAACCAGATTCCGGACCGTTGATTTCCAAGTAAAACTTAAACGCTTCCATATAAATGGGATTCTTTCTAACAGAACCCTCTTTCCCTGTTTTGGAGCCGGCGGACGCATCAATTGTGCTGCCTGTTCTCGCAGCTCTTTATAACAGGATGTAACTGTTGCAAAAAGTACACAAAATACGGCTGCAGCTGATGCAACTCCTGCATAATACAAATTGTACGGAACTTCAATATTCGGAACATGCGTATATATAATTCCATACGCTTTGATAATAATATACGGAAATACTTTTTCTCCAAACAATGCCCCAAAAACACATCCAAGGATTGTTGCAAGCGATGCATATCCAATATATTTTCCCGCTATGGAAGCTTTCGAATAGCCCAGTGCTTTCATCGTTCCGATTAACGTCCGCTGTTCTTCTACCATACGTGTCATCGTTGTCAGACTGATAAGTGCTGCCATCAAAAAGAACAGTACCGGAAATACCTTTCCGATAGCCCGCATACGGTCTGCATTTTCTCCATAACCACTGTATTCTACCAGATGCTCTCTGTCATAAATATACCATTTAGCCTTCGGAATCTGACTCATCTCATCGTCCAGACTTTTCAATCCATCCTGACCATTCATAAATACCTGATACGTCTGTGCCATCATCAGCTGCATTCTTGTTTCTGCCTCATCTAACACTTCTTCATATCTTGCATCTTCTCTTTCTGTCTTAATCTTCTCAATTCGCTTCTCAACTTCATCTACACGATTATCATATTCTTTTGTAAATGCTGTTAACTTCTTAGCTCCCTCCACAGTTGCATAAATTTCTGAATATGCATCCATAGTAAAGCTCTCTTCCAATACACAGGCAAATCCATTGATTGTTCCTGTTCCAATTGTCGTATTTCCACGACCAAAAGACACATATGTCGGACTGCTTACTGTTCCAACAATTTTATATGTGTCATATTTTAATGAATCGGTAATCACATCTTTTGTTCCTGAAGAAAATGTAATCTCATCCCCGATTTTGTATCCATTTGCTTCATAATAATCAATATCCAGAACACATTCGTTTGTATCCTTTGGCAATCTGCCTTCCTCAACAGTAACCTGATTCATTGTTGGAAGCAGTGACATGATATGCACAACCTTCTGGCTGTCTCCTGACTTGCAAAGTACGTCCGTTGAGTATCCGGCTTCTACGTCTTTTATACCCTTCACCTGGCAGATGGCATCCACATCATCCTTAGTAAGCCCCAGGGTACTGATTATTTGCAGATCCATAAGATTTTTCTCATCAAAATATGCATCCCCTGACAATCGCATATCCGGCTCCGAAGATCGGATTCCTGAGAAAAATGCAACTCCGATTGCGACGATAAAGAAAATTGACAGAAATCGTCCCATACTTTTTCGGATTTCCATATAAAAATCTTTTCTAAGTGCTTTTTTACTCATCCTTGTTCTCCATCTTCTATTGTTTTACCATTCGATCTCATCAATTGAAACTGGATTCTCATTCGTTATCATAGAAGAGACTTTTCCATTTTTAATTTTGATCAGACGATCTGCCATCGGCGCCAGCGCAGAGTTGTGTGTAATAACGATCACTGTCATTCCTTTCTCTCTGCACATATCCTGCAGTAATTTTAAAATTGCCTTACCTGTATTATAATCCAAAGCTCCCGTCGGCTCGTCGCATAATAATAATTTCGGATTCTTCGCCAGTGCTCTTGCAATTGATACCCTCTGCTGTTCTCCGCCGGAAAGCTGCGCCGGAAAATTATCCAGTCTGTCTCCTAGACCAACTTCGCATAATACCTGTTTTGCATCCAGTGGATCCTTACAAATCTGAAGTGCAAGCTCTACATTCTCCTTTGCAGTCAGATTCGGAACCAGATTATAAAACTGAAATACAAATCCAATATCATCTCTTCGATATGAAGTGAGCTGACGCTCATTATACCCTGTAATATTCGCTCCATCTACCAAAATCCGTCCACTAGATGCCGTATCCATTCCCCCAAGAATATTCAAGACAGTTGTCTTACCGGCTCCACTTGGTCCCACGATTACTACAAATTCTCCCTTTTCAATTTCAAATGAGATACCATCCACTGCACGTATCTCCACTTCGCCCATCTTATATACTTTTGTAATGTCTTTTAACTGCACAAAACCTGCCATACAATTATTTCCTTTCTGTGTATTATCGTCCAAAAATATTACAATACAAACATATTTTTCAAGAATGCCTCTGCATTCTTGCTGCGAGATGCGCGTCATGCAATGCATGACATACTTCTTCTGCGCATCTCTGCAATCCTGCCGGAGGCTATATCAGATGGGGGATTGACTCCCACCTCTGATACTGATTTATTACTCGCCACCTACAGAGGTGGGAGTCATCTCACTTCTGATATATATATCCGTATTGTATCATATTTTTGTTGAGCAAAGCATATGTTCACAATTTTTTTATACTTCCGAGATGTTTTTTATATATTAGGAAAGCACTTTCCTATTTCAAGTCGAGCAGCCGCGAGACTTGGCGCGTGATTCTGGTCAGCGTAAGCTGACACATTCTTTGCAGAATCACTGCGCATCCTCGCGGAGCGTTTATCTCAGTCGAGAAGACTCCCACCTCTTTCAGGTGGTGAGTCTTCTCGACTGAGATAAAAAATAGATAATCGAACTTCTTAATCATATAAGTTAAATTAAGAAGTCAATTATCTATTCCTCTAGAACAATTCTATAAATCGCTATTTTATTTTTCTAGCATTTTTAATCCAAATTTATTTCTCTGTCAATTTCTTAATACCCTGGATTGTTACAATCACACCAAGCAATAAGAGCAATACTGCAAAGATTAACTGCAATGTGTTTCCAAGACTAAGTCCTGTTGCAACAAACTGTCCACTTAATTTGTAGATTGTCATTCCAAGTGCTGTAAATGTTACTGCCATCATAAATACCATTGGAATCCAAAGCATAACACCCTGGCGTTTTGTCTTTTTCAAAAATACTGCACAAGCTATTAATGCAAGTACTGATAACAACTGGTTTGCAGAACCAAACAATGGCCAAATCTCTGCATAACCAACTTTTGCAAGCAAATATGCAAGTACCAGTGTAATAATTGTTGAGAAGTATTTATTTGTTACCACTTTCATAAATGGTGAAAGATTCTTCATATCTGTATCGTCATCGATGAAGAATTCCTGGAATGAAAGTCTTCCGATACGTGCAACTGAATCAAGAGATGTCAGTGCAAAAGCTGATACAGAAAGGTTGATCAATGTAAATACCAGACTATGTGGTAATCCAATCACATCAAGGAAGTTTGCAATCGCACCTGCAAAAATCTGTGGCTGTGTTGTAAGTCCCTGTGCTGCTGCCTCTCCATCTGCGAAAGATGCAACTGCGATCAATGCGATTACAGCCAGCATACTTTCCATAAGCATAGCACCATAAGATACAGGAAGCATATTTTTCTCATTTTTAATCTGTTTTGAAGCAGTTCCTGAAGATACCAGTGAATGGAATCCAGATACAGCTCCACATGCAATTGTTACAAATAAAATTGGGAACATATAGCTTCCATCTACATTGAAGCTTGTGAAAGCTTTCAAGTTACATGATGGATTTGATACGAATACACCTACAATTGCTGCCAGAATCATGAATATCAACAAATAACTGTTCAGGTAATCACGTGGCTGAAGCAACATTGTTACAGGGGCAACGCTGGCAATCAAAATGTAAATAAAAATCAAAATATGCCAAGTCTCTCTTGTCAGATACATTGGGAAATTCAGTCCAAGAGCAACTGCTACGACAAGCATAATAATTGCGATTGCTGTATTAACCCATTTGTTCAATTTACCATATTTCAAAATAAATCCAAGAGCAACTGCTTCTAAAATAAAAATCATGGATGTTGTTGCTACTGCACCATTTGCTGCAACTTTAGTTATAGTGCCTGCTTCGTCTGCTACAAACCCGTTAAATGTTCCTGCAACTACATCTGCAAAAGCTGCAACTACAAGGATACAGAATAACCAGCAGAATAATAAGAACAGTTTCTTTCCTGTTTTACCAATATATTCTTCAATAATAAAACCAATTGTACGTCCTTTATTCTTTACAGATGCATACATTGCTGCAAAGTCCTGTACTGCACCAAAAAATACACCACCGATCAGTACCCATAAAAGTACTGGAAGCCATCCAAACATTGCTGCCTGAATTGGTCCGTTGATTGGACCTGCACCTGCGATTGAAGCGAATTGATGACCAAATACAATATTTGTATCTGCTGGCACATAATCTACTCCATCTTCCATCTCATAAGCAGGAGTTTTCGCATTCGGGTCAATTCCCCATTTTTTCTCGAGGTACTTTCCATAGAAAAGATAACCTCCTCCTAATACAACAATGGCGATAACCATCATTATAATTCCATTCATAGTCTCTCCTTCTTCCTATCTAGATTCTATTTTTAATAGTGTTTATTTTACCGATTTACCTCGGTAGAGTCAAGAAGCGTTTTATATAAAATTTATAAAGTTTATACTTTTGAAATAATCATATTGCACAATTGCTATTTAGTTCACAACTTGAACCAATACATTACTTACAAAAAAATTGATATAAGAAATTCGAGCGAATATGGAGTGAGCGTTGGAGACACTTAGAGCGTAAATTTTTGTGTTAATGAATTTGAACGAACATGTTCGAAGCTGCGTAGCAGCAAGTTTGAGTTCAAATTCATTTGCTTTTAGCAAAAATTTACGCTCTTATGTGTCTCCCGCTCATGGAATCTGAGCAAGAATTTTTATATCAATTTTTTGTAAGGAACGTATTGCCACCCAGTGAACTAAACAGCAATCACGCCTCATCAATTGCCTTTCCAATATCATGCCGCATATACTTATTCTTAAACTGCACCCACTCTGTTGCAGCATAAGCATTTGCTCTTGCCTCTTTGAGATCTTTTCCTTTTGCTGTCACACCAAGGACACGCCCTCCATTTGTGACAATATGATCCCCATCAAATTTTGTTCCGGCATGGAAGCAATAATATCCTTCATGTTTGTTGAATTCATCCAGACCACTGATTGGGAATCCTTTTTCATATGAAACAGGGTAACCTTCTGATGCAAGCACTACACAGACAGCAGCATTATCTTCAAACTGCAGATCTACCTGATCTAAAGTTCCATCAATACAAGCTTCTGCCACTTCAATCAAATCATTTTTCATTCTTGGCAGTACAACCTGTGCTTCCGGGTCTCCAAAACGTGCATTGTATTCCAGCACCTTTGGACCATCCTCTGTCAGCATCAATCCAAAGAAAATAATTCCTTTAAATTCTCTTCCTTCTGCCGCCATCGCATCTACTGTCTTCTGGTAAATATATTTATTACAGAATTCTTCTACCTCTTTTGTATAGAACGGACTTGGCGAGAATGTTCCCATTCCGCCTGTATTTAATCCTGTATCTCCGTCTCCGGCACGTTTGTGATCCTGTGCTGAAGTCATTGTCTTAATTGTTTTACCATCGACAAATGAAAGTACAGATACTTCACGACCTGTCATAAATTCCTCGATAACCATCTCATTTCCCGCTGTACCAAATTTTTTGTCCAGCATAATGGTCTTCACGCCTTCTTTTGCCTCTTCAAGATTCTGACAGATCAAAACACCTTTACCAAGTGCAAGCCCATCTGCTTTCAATACGATTGGAAATTTTGCTGTTTCCAGATAAGCAATTGCAGCTTCTGGATCTGTAAAATTTTCATATCCTGCTGTAGGGATATCATATTTCTTCATAAGATCTTTTGAAAATGCTTTTGAACCTTCCAAAATTGCTGCATTCTTACGAGGTCCGAATGTACGAATTCCAGCTGCTTCTAACTCGTCTACAAGACCTCCAACCAATGGATCATCCATTCCGACGATTACCAGATCGATTTCTTTTTCTTTTGCAAATGCAACTAATTTATCAAACTCCATCGCACCGATTGCAACGCACTCTGCATATTCTGCAATACCTGCATTTCCCGGTGCACAATACATTTTATCTACTTTTGAGCTCTTTGCAGCACTCATAGCAATTGCATGTTCTCTTCCGCCGCTTCCTACTATTAATACTTTCATTGTTTCCTCCTAATCACAAATCACAGTTCTTCCATCTTCTACTGTGACTTTTCCATTTGCAATAAGGTCAATTGCCTCTGGCATAATCTTCCATTCCGCCTGTTCCATCACTCGCTTCTGCAATATCTCCGGAGTATCGCCGTTTTGCACTTCAACCGCTTTTTGTAAAATAATCGGACCTGTATCTGTTCCCTCATCTACAAAATGAACTGTCGCACCAACCACCTTCACTCCTCGTTTCAATGCAGCCTCATGTACTTTCAATCCATAATATCCTGTTCCGCAAAATGCCGGGATCAAAGATGGGTGAATATTGATCATACGATTGCGGTATTCTGCGATCATCTCTGGTGGGATTACCACAAGAAAACCTGCAAGCACGATCAAATCCGGTTTGTATGCATTTACACGCTCCAAAAATTGTTTATTAAATATATCTCTGCTTTCATAATCTTTCGGCGAAATACATTCTGCCGAAATTCCATGCTTTTTAGCACGTTCAAGTGCAAATGCATTTTTATTATTGCTGATCACGCCTACAATTTCTGTATTTGTAATTGTTCCTGCTTCCACTCCATCTATAATTGCCTGCAGATTAGTGCCGCCACCGGAAACACATACTAATACTCTTAGCATAATGTTACTCCTTTTTCGCCTGCTTCAATATGGCCAACTACATATGGCTGATCTCCTGCAGCTTTGATTGCTTCCATTGTCTTATCAACATCAGCCGGATCTACAGCTACGATCATTCCAAGTCCCATATTAAATGTGTTATACATCATCTGCTCATCAATCTCTCCCTCTTTTGCCATCAAGCCAAAGATCGGAGGTACTGGATAACTATTTTTCTCAACTACTGCATGAACTCCATCAATCAGCATACGAGGAATGTTTTCATAGAAACCGCCTCCTGTGATGTGGCTGCATGCTTTTACTGTTACACCTGCTTTTTTAATGCTCTTTAATGCCTGTACATAAATTCTTGTTGGAGCAAGAAGTGCCTCTCCAAGAGTTTTTCCAAGCTCATCATAATATGTATCAAGTGATTCTTTTGTCATATCAAATACTTTACGAACAAGTGAAAATCCATTGCTATGTACACCAGATGAAGCCATACCGATCAGTACATCTCCGTCTTTCAGATTTTCTCCTGTAATCATATCCTTACGGTCGCAGACACCTACAGAAAATCCTGCAAGATCATACTCATCTTCCGGCATAAGTCCTGGGTGTTCCGCTGTCTCTCCTCCGATCAATGCTGCATCTGACTGTACACATCCTTCTGCAACACCGCTTACGATTGCTGCAATCTTTTCCGGATAGTTTTTTCCACATGCAATGTAATCCAGGAAGAATAATGGTTCTCCTCCTGCACACGCAATATCATTGACACACATAGCAACTGCATCAATTCCGATTGTATCATGCTTATCCATGATCATGGCAAGTTTTACTTTTGTTCCACATCCGTCAGTTCCTGACAATAAAACAGGATCTTCCATTTCTTTAATCTTTTTCAATGAAAATGCTCCTGAAAAACCGCCGAGTCCACCGAGAACTTCTTCTCTCATTGTTCTCTTTACATGCTCTTTCATCAACTCTACTGATCTATAACCTGCTTCGATATCTACGCCTGCCTTCTTGTAATCCATAACCATTCTCCTTTTTAATATGCTTCGTATCCAACTTCATCCAGTCTTGCTGCTTTTGCCTGTACTGCCTCTTTCATCTCAACTGTATATGCTTTTAATTTTTCAAGTAATTTTGCATCTGAAACCGCCAGAATCTTTGCTGCCATGATTGCAGCATTCATTCCACCATCAATTGCAACCGTCGCAACCGGTACTCCCGGTGGCATCTGCATAATAGAAAACACAGCATCCATTCCGTCAAGCTTGCTGCCTGAGAGAGGTACTCCGACAACCGGCATCGGGAATAATGCTGCGCACATTCCTGGTAGATGTGCTGCCATGCCTGCTCCTGCAATGATTACTTTCACGCCCCTGTCTTCTGCGCCTTTTGCCCACTCAAAAAATACATCTGGCTCTCTGTGTGCAGAGATGATCGTCATCTCATAATCAATTCCAAATTTCTCTAATGTTTTTGCAGCTTTGCTCATCACTTTAAGATCCGAGTCACTACCCATTACGATTCCTACTTTTGGCATGTTACATCCACCTTCCTTATTTAAAGTATTGTATCCATTTTGTACAATTTTTTGGTTTCCTTGGACAACTTCACTTGTTTTTATTGTCCGTTATACTCGTCCAAAGGTTTATTAAGCACTTCCGTTCCCGGTAATACAAACCTTCCGTCCTTCAATAGTATAATATTTTTCCCATCTTTTGTTAATACACTAATTTCTTCTAACTCTTCATAAGGTATGGTTATATCTGTATGACATTGATAATATGCTTTCTCTATATCTTCCTTTCTTAATATGGATACGGAATTGTCTCTTGCAACAATTTCTTTTCCATTTGGATTATATACTTTAATATCTTCACTCCAACTATAGCAGGTATCTCCCACTGCGAAATGAGGTCCTGTTTTCTCTGCGATCAAAATTGGCATCTTGTCCTCGATGTTATATTTTTTACCGGCTACATACGCTGTCGTATTCGTTCCGATTGCAAATTCACCGATTGGCAGTGTTGGATGATTGTGTAAAATATTATCGTAAATATATTTTTTATTCTCTTCTTCGTCTTCAAAATTACTGCAGGTATAAGATTCAATCATTCCATCTTTAAACTGTATCTCTAGATTACAGTACTGAAGACCTTCTAAAAATACTCTGCTTACATGCAAAGTTCCGTTTGTTCCTTCCAAAACCGGTGAAGTAAACACTTCTCCTACCGGAATGTTGACATCTGCAACACAATTTTCAAAAATAGTTTCTTTCTCAGGATCGTTTAATTTGTACAATTGTACTGTCAGGTCTGTCTTGTTCTCACCTTTTCCAAGAATACGCACAGCTTCTCCCTGATCCAGTGCATCGATCATTGTCTGCTGTACTTTCTCGTATAAGTTTGCATCCAATGTATTGATCTTGATCACTTCATCAAAAATTTCCTTGTACTGTTCTCCAATCTCCGGAATTGGATATGCAACAATTGTAAAGCTTCTTTCTTCGCCCTTAATATACTGATTTGTCAACTGTCCCGACTTACTTGTATATAATAAAGTAAGCTCTCTTTGTACCTCATCATATGTCAGGTTTTCCTGTTTACTATCCGGTGAAAATGGTTTTTCTCCAAATATCTCCATCACAGCCGGACCGCCCATCAAAGCTGCCTGTTCCTTATTTTTCTCATAAGTGTTTTTCAATATATCAAGTTTTCTTTCAACATAACGCTTATCCATAAACAAAGCCTGATCTGAACGATGGTCATAATCATACTGTGGGTTTGCAATTGCACCATAGTATCCAATCTTAAATTGCTCTTTTCTCGTGATAACACTAGAAGCTGCACGATATATTGCCGGCTCTAATCCCATTTTTCTAAAATTCTCTATTGCAATTTTAACTACACGTTCAAAACCAAGACAATAGCGGAGATCTACTACTGCCTTCTTAGATAAATCTTTTCCAGTATTTATAAACCCGATACGATATCCTTCTGTGTAAACATCTGCCATCTTTTGAAGAACTTCATCTGAAAGATTTGCCAAATGTCTTGCTGTTCCAATCTCATTTTCCGTAACATATTCACCAAAACGATAGAGATATCTCTCGTCATCAAGGTCTGCTTCCATAATCCATTCTGTTGCAATAGAAAGTTCCGGAATAAGCTGTTCCTCAATACGGTCAGCAAGAAATACATCACAATAATCACTTGCATACCAGTATATTATTTCTTTTACTGTTTTAAACTCCGGCACTTCCTCTTCAAAGCAAGTATATACTTCTATCAGAAGTTCGTTCAGTATTGTAAGATAATCTTTTCTGTTTTCAAATGCATATGCAATTCCACTTCTAAGCTCTGCATATAACATACTAAGCAACTGTCCGAATGTCTCTCCTAACTCCTGTACTGCAAAGGCCGGATTTGCATAACTTTTCTCATATTTTACAGGCAATACGTCCGAATACAAAAGTGTATTCAGTTCCTTCATCTCCTGCAATTCCAGATTATCCCATGAACCATCCGCAATCTTTATCCTCACTGCTTCTAATTCTAAAAGAAATGCTGCCATCTCCTGAAAATATGCCACATATGGCTTGGTAATGCCTTCTTCTATCATTATCTGATTTAAACGTTCTACAGAAAGTTCATGGCGTTCTGCACACATCTCATTTCTTTCTTTCTGCCACATCATCTCTGCCATCTATCGTATTCCTCCTACAAATATCACAATTAAAAAAATTAAGATTAAAATATTACATGCAATTCCAACTCTGCAAGTAATGTACTTACGTTCTCTTTCCTTAAGACCTTTCGAACCTGCCTGTATTCCAAAAATAGATAATCCAACTGCCAGAATCCCTATTCCTCCTACATAGCCTGCTGACTCTCCATGCTTTAAATAAGCAAGCAGTATTGCTACGAAAATTACAATTACTGCCCCCAGTGCGTATGCACAGGACCAAATCCCCATATGAGAATGTTTAATCTGCATTTGTCCATATTTTCCATAATTCTTTAATTCTTTTTCCATCTTGCGCTTTTGTTGTTTTTTATTACTGCCCATCGTGCTTTCTCCTAATTCCATTACATATCACAAACAAAATATATCCCACCGCACATCCTACAGTATTCAAAAACAGATCATCCACATCGAAGCTGCCGACTTTTGTAAAAAGCTGGAATACTTCCACGCCCAGACTCAGCAGACATCCTGAACAAACTGTCTTAAAAAAGCCTCGAAATCTGCTTGCCACTGCAATAAAAAAACCATATGGAACAAATATCAACACATTTCCACATAAATTAGTAAATACTGCAAAAAATCCTAATTCCTTTCGATACTCCCAAAATCGTTTTATCTCTTTAAATAATTGAAAATTATACTGGTATTCCTCTGCGATACCAGTCCTTCCATACCAATCTGAGAAAAGCAAAAAATATATCAGAAATAAAACATACAATATAAATAAAACTTTTCCTAAAGCACGGATTCTTGTTGCCTTTCTTTTTTTCAAAATACTGCACCCTTACTTTATTATTTTTCGGAAAAAAGCGGATTATACAATCCGCTTCTCTCCACTCACCCATATAAAATCTTACTTAGAATATAATCCGTTTTCTGTCTTTAAGCAATCTTGCTCCATTCACGATTGCCACAACTCCTGTTGCAATCCCTGTTACCAATACAACAATACCAAGAGCAACACTTCCTGCTCCTGTTGTTGTCATAGTCTTATATATTCTTTCCATGAAATCCTCCAAAAAAGTTATCCACATATATCCTTGAATATCAGAAATATATCAACAAAACATTGATTATTTTACACTATATTGTTCATAATATGCGTCAATCGCTGCTTTTATTGTATCATCAATCACAACTCTTCCGTTTACTTCTTTATTGTATAAGCACTCGACAACTTCAGCCATATCTACAATTGCTGCTGTCTCAAATCCGTATAAGTCTTTAATTTCATCTAATGCACATTTTTCTCCACCTTTTCCAACTTCCATACGGTTCAAAGACACGATCAGTCCAACGATTGTAACATCAGCTGCACCTTTTACCTTTGGTACAGTCTCTTCCATAGACTTACCTGATGTTGTAACATCTTCGATCATAATGACACGGTCTCCGTCTTTTAGCTTGCTTCCCAGAAAGCTTCCCTTATCTGCACCGTGATCCTTTTCCTCTTTACGGTCAGAACAATAACGAACTTCTTTTCCGTATAATTCACTGTAAGCGATTGCTGTTACTACTCCAAGCGGAATTCCTTTATAAGCTGGTCCGAATAATACGTCAAAATCATCTCCATATTTGTCATGGATTGCTTTTGCATAATACTCTCCAAGTCTCTTTAACTGTGAACCTGTCACATATGCTCCCGCATTCATGAAAAATGGTGATTTTCTTCCGCTTTTTAATGTGAAATCACCAAATTTTAATACATCACTTTCTACCATAAAATTAATAAATTCGCTCTTATATGCTTCCATTTTTATTTTCCTCCTCGTTTTATACATACGTTATTATATTTTTTATTTCTATCAGAATCACTACGCATCCTCGCGGAGCGTTTATCTCAGTCGGAGATTGGACTCCCACTGAGACAAATTTACTATTACTCGCCACTTTAAAAGGTGGGAGTCTTCTCGACTAAGATAAAATTCTCTTCGATTTTATCATATTTTCAGGTCATTTTCAATCGTGAACGACTTGATTTTTCGAATCTGCATATGAAGCTAGACTCTCATTCTTACAATTCTTACTTATGGTTTACCCTTGCTACCTAATATGTTATACTGATGTAGTATTTAAGAATTCATTTTAGGAGGAAATCAATCATGAGTAATGTTACAATTTCAGATTCTATTAAATATATCGGAGTAGATGATACAACTCTTGACTTATTTGAAAGTCAGTACATCATCCCAAATGGCGTTTCTTATAATTCTTATATCATCCTTGATGATAAAATTGCAGTTATGGATACTGTCGATGCAAGAAAAACAACAGAATGGTTTGAAAATCTCGATAGAGAGCTTGCTGGACGCACACCTGATTATCTTGTAGTTTCTCATCTGGAGCCTGACCACTCTTCTAATATTCAGTTGTTTGTCGAAAAATATCCAGCAGCTAAACTGGTTCTCAGTGCCAAAGCTAAAGCTATGCTTCCTCAGTTCTTTGACATTGCAGAGCTGGACAATCGCTGTGTTGTTGTAAAAGAAGGTGAGACATTAGAACTAGGTGCTCACAAATTACAGTTCTTTATGGCACCAATGGTTCACTGGCCTGAAGTTATGGTAACATATGAAGCTACTGAGAAAGTTCTCTTCTCTGCTGATGGATTTGGTAAATTTGGTGCTCTTTCAGCTGATGAAGACTGGACATGTGAGGCAAGAAGATATTACTTTAATATCGTTGGAAAATACGGGGCACCTGTTCAGACTTTACTTAAAAAAGTTTCAACACTTGATATCGAGACAATCTGTCCATTGCATGGACCAATTCTTAAAGAAGATCTCGGTTACTATCTGGATAAATATAATACATGGAGCAGTTATAAAGCTGAAGATGACGGAGTACTTGTAGCATGTGCTTCTATCCATGGCAATACAAAGAAAGCTGCTGAAAAGATGGTTGAGATTTTAAAAGCAAAAGGTGCTAAAAAAGTTGCTTTTACTGATTTGACAAGAGACGATATGGCTGAAGCAATTGAAGATGCATTCCGTTATGACAAACTGATTCTTGCTGCTTCATCTTATGATGCAGGTGTTTTCCCTCCTATGGAAGACTTCTTAAATCGCCTGTCACACAAAACATATCAGAATCGTAAGGTCGGAATCATTGAGAACGGTTCTTGGGCACCATCTGCTGCCAAAACAATGAAAGGTATTGTTGAGACATTTAAAAATGTAGCTATCTGCGAGCAGACTGTTACAATTAAATCTACTATGAAAGATGCTGATGTTGAAGCAATGGAAAAACTGGCAGAGGAAATTCTTGTTTAATTGCTATTTAATTCACGACGGCCTCTAAGCAAGAAAAAGACTATGCACTCCTGCTCAGCTTCATCGGGCAAGCCCGACTCCAATTCGCTGGATTGCATAGTCTTTTCTTGCTTGGAGGTGTACCGTGATTGAAATAGGTGGAATGATGAAGGATTTACTTTTCTGGGATCTGATGTATCTACATCCTGAGTTTATTTACTGTCGCAGATGCTTTTTTGACAACTGATGTATCTGCACTGCCTTGATATTCATTGTTGCAGATGCTCTTTTGGGAATCAATACATCTGCAACTTGCTTTTCTTCGAACTTGCAGATACTTTTAAGCCTGCCTGTCATGTACAATTGCATCTACATCTTGCTTTTTCTAAAACTTGCGGATACTCCCTATCAAAATTTTGCATCTTCAATTTTCCAAAATCCATTATCTCAGATATCTTCCCCGATATCCTTTGCGTTCTATTTACTTCACAACTTGAGCCAATACATTACCTACAAAAAATTGATATAAGAAATTCGAGCGAATATGGAGTGAGCGTTGGTGACACTTAGAGCGTAAATTTTTGTGTTAATGAATTTGAACGAACATGTTTGAAGCTGCGTAGCAGCAAGTTTAAGTTCAAATTCATTTGCTTTTAGCAAAAATTTACGCTCTTATGTGTCTCCCGCTCATGGAATCTGAGCAAGAATTCTTATATCAATTTTTTGTGAGGAATGTATCCCCCCAGTAAACTAAATAGCACTCCCTCTATCTCGTCAAATATTTTTCAAGCAACTTGTAGGAATTCATAACTCCATCCATATGAGAACGCTCATAATTATGCGAAGCATATACCCCCGGTCCGATAAGACCATGACGGATATCATATCCTCCTGCAAGTGCAGCCTCTACATCTGAACCATAGTGTGGATAAACATCGATTGCATAATCCAGTCCTTCTTCTTTTGCAATTTCTGATAATGTAGTGACCAGATCGTAGTTATAAGGACCACGTGAATCTTTTGCACAGATTGATACCATACGCTCTGTACATTCAAGGTCTGCCCCAACACATCCCATATCTACAGAAATCATCTCTTCTGTGTCAGCCGGAATAAAGCTTCCGCCATGTCCTACTTCTTCATATACTGTAAAAAGCAATGAAACCTTGCGGTTTAATTTCCACCCCTCTTCTTTTATTGCACGTGCAATTCCAAGAAGTATTGCCACGGAAAGCTTATCATCCAGGAAACGGCTTTTTATATAACCACTTTCTGTAATAACTGTACGTGGATCCATCGCAATAATATCCCCAACCTGGATTCCAAGAGCTTTTACTCCTGCTTTATCATTCACATTTTCATCCAGAAGAATCTCCATATTTTCTTCTTTTCTTTCAATATTTTCATCTGCAACATGTGCTGATGGCTCTGTATTTAAGACAACACCTGTATACATTTTTCCATCACGCGTAAATACCATACAGTTTTCACCGTCTGCTGTGTTCCACTGATGCCCTCCGAGTGTAGTTGGACGGAGACGACCGTTCTCCTTGATTGAACGAACCATTGCTCCAAGCGTATCTAAGTGTGCTGTCAAAACCAGAGGACTTCCTTCGCCTCCAAGTACTACATTTATATTTCCTTTATTAGATAATTCTGGCTCATACCCCATCTTCTGAAACTGTTCGCAAAGATATTCTGTTGCTTTTTTTGTAAATCCTGTCGGACTGGCAATTGCTGTAAGTGATTTTAGCTGCTCCCCGATATATGCTAAATTTTTCTCTAATGACATAATCTTTTCTCCATTTCTTAATTAGTAAAAGATGCTGAGGAAATCTCCCAACCATAATTTCTTTAAAAAGTATAACACAAAATTTTCCGAATGATAAGATTTAAGTCGAGCAGCCGCGAGACTTGGCGCGTGATTCTGGTCAGCGTAAGCTGACACATTCTTTACAGAATCACTGCGCATCCTCGCGGAGCGTTTATCTCAGTCGGAGATTGGACTCCCACTGAAACAAATTTGCTGTTACTCACCACCTGAAAGAGGTAGGAGTCTTCTCGACTGAGATAAAGCTAAATCATTGTATTTAGCTCATCTACCAATGTATTTATATCTTCCTCTGTCGTACTCCAACTTGTACAAAAACGCACGCACACATGATTTTCATCTACATCATGACTGAACTCAAACACAAATTTTTCAGCCAGCTTCTCCGCCTGTGCCTTTGTCAAAATCACAAACTGCTGATTTGTACCACTCTCAATATAAAATAACATTCCAGCCTTTTCAAAAGCCGCTTTCATCATCATTGCAAATTTATTTGCCTTCTTTGTAATTTCAAAATATAAACCATCTTTAAATAATTCATAAAACTGAAGACCTAAAAGCCATCCTTTTGCTAAAACTCCACCGCTTTGCTTCATATATGTCTTAAAGTGATCTCTCAATTTAGGATTTATAATTACAAGTGCCTCTCCTAACAAAGCACCACATTTTGTTCCTCCTATGTAAAACAAGTCTGCCAAATCGGCCAAATCGGCAAGTGTCACATCACATTCATCAGAAGTAAGCCAATATCCCATTCTTGCTCCGTCAACATACATATACATTCCGTATTTATCGCACACTTTACGGATTTCCATCAATTCTTCTTTCTTATATGTAGTTCCAAACTCTGATGGGGATGAAAGAAATACCATCTTCGGCTGAGTCAAATATTCAGCCTCTCCATGCTCATAGTATTTTGCCGCCTCATCTGCGATTGATTTTGCTGTTAATTTTCCATTTTCAGCCGGAACAATAAGCACTTTGTGTCCTGTATGCTCAATCGAACCTGCCTCATGGTTATTTATATGTCCGCAATCTGCACTGATCACACTCTGGTACGGACGAAGTGCTGCTGTAATAACAGTATAATTCACCTGTGTTCCGCCAATCATGAAGTAAATTTCATTGTCTGTTTCTCCAAGATATTTACGGATTTCTTTTCTTGCCGCTTCACACCACTCATCCTCACCATATCCGGCATAGGAAGTCTGATTCGTCTGCTGAAGTGCTGATAAAATTGCAGGATGCGCTCCCTGATTGTAGTCATTGTTGAATCGTATCATTTGATTTTTGCTCCTTTTAATTGTAATTTTTCTTATAATTTCACATCTCAATATATCTACTATACGCATTCTGCAAATGGTTTGTCAAATTTTATATTTCAATTTAGTTCATTAAGTTGGATAAGCGTCCCTGAGAGAAAATATTGGATATGAATTTCTCAGTACGTTATCGCAAATCTAATGAATTAAAAAGCAGAGAGCTTTACTGGACAGGCACTGGCACCCTTATGTATCTACACATCTCGCTTATTCACTGTTGCAGATAACTTTTTTGTAATCGTTGTATCTGCAAGGCTTGCTATTCGCTGTTGCAGATGCTCTTTTCTTGACTAATATATCCGCGACTTACTTTTCTTTAAACTTGCAGATACTTTTCAACCTGCCTGTCATGTACAATTGCATCTACATCTTGCCTTTTCTAAAACCTGAGGATGCTTCCTTTGCAAATTTTGCATCTACATCCCACGTTTTCGATAACGTGCGGATACTCCTCATCAAAATTTTGTATCTTCAATCTCCGAAAATTCCCTGTCGCAGATGCCGGCCAACTCCTTCGCTTCTTTTGTAAGCTCTTTGATCTTCTCAAAGTTACCTGATTTTACAAGTTCTCCTTTTACCATCCAGCTTCCGCCACAGCAGAGTATCTTATCAAACGCAAGATATTCTTTTAAATTATTTGGATTGATTCCACCTGTCGGCATAAATTTTAACTGATGATATGGAGCTGCCATTGCTTTGATCATAGCAAGTCCGCCGGCTTGTTCTGCCGGGAAGAATTTCACAACTTTTAAACCACGTTTTACTGCCTGCGCAACTTCTGACGGAGTTACACATCCCGGAAGGATAGGGATGTTTTTCGCAAGACAGTAATCTACAACTTCTGGATCAAAGCCTGGACTTACAATAAATTTTGCACCGGCTGCTACTGCTTCATCTACCTGTTCTGTAGTCAATACTGTACCGGCTCCGACTAACATTTCCGGATAAGCCTGTGTCATTACTTTAATGGACTCTGCTGCCGCCTCTGTACGGAACGTAACTTCTGCACAAGGAAGTCCGCCCTCTACCAGCGCCTTTGCAAGTGGAGCTGCATCTTTTACTTCATCTAACACAACCACCGGCACAACACCCAGTTTATGAAACTGCTCATATAACTCTTTCATTTCTTACTTTTCCTTTCTCACATTATCTTTTAATATCGAAATTCATCTGCATCACATGTTTAATTAATGAAACATCATCGGTAATATTACCATCACCATGAATTGTGTGTTTTATAGCACTTGCTGCGACACCAAAATTTGCTGTATCTTCCGGCGAATATCCATTCATAAGTGCATATATGATTCCACTTACAAAGGCATCCCCACCGCCGACACGGTCTAAAATCTGAAAACGCAATTGATTGCTTTCGTAAGTCTTTCCATCTAACCATAAATATGCTTTCAGACTGTTTTCACTGCAACTATGTGCGTATCTTACATGTCTTGCAATACATTTTAAATTTGGATACTGCTGACAGAATTTCTGAAATACCTCATCTTGTTCTTCCAGATTCGGCTGCAAAGATAATCCATCTTTCGCATCTCCCAGCTCATGGTTATTCACATCTTTCCATAAATGATATGGCTCAATCCCAAACAAAACATCTATATATGGAAGACATTTCGTACAAAATGCTCTTGCCTCTTCCCAACTCCAAAGTGTACTTCTAAAGTTTCCATCAAAGCTGACTACCATATCTTTTTCTTTTGCAATTTCCATGCATTTTAAAATGATGCCCTGACATTTTTCTCCAAGTGCAGGCGTAATCCCACTCAAATGCAGCCAAGTGTAACCATCTAATAATTTTTCAAAATCAATTTTTCCAAAATCATACTCTGTAATCGCACTGTTTTTTCTGTCATAAATAACTTTACTTGGGCGAATTCCATATCCGGCTTCTAAATAATATGTTCCCAGTCGATGCGTCGGTGTTTCCTCTACTGTTGAATAAATCACAGATTCACAATTTACATCATTCATTTTCAACATTTGAATTGCACTTTTACCCAGACTGTTGTCCGGAACGATTGTTAAAAAAGATGCATCAGCACCTAAATTTGCGAGGGATACAGCAACATTCGCCTCACTCCCTCCGTATCTGACATCAAAACTGCTTGCCTGTCTTATTTCCTCATAATCAGGGGGAGTCAATCTAAGTAAGATTTCCCCCATCGTAATAAATCGATGTTTTTTTATTTTTCTCATAGACTCCACCTATTTCATTCGTTTCCTTTCTTTTATCCACAAAGGTACCTTCCTTAGAAACAATTCTTATTTAAAAATCAAGGTATGCACCTTTCATAGGGCTTGTTGCATGCTGGCTGAACATTCTTAAGACGCCTGTTTTATATTTCATTTCTTTCGGTTTCCAGTTCTTGCGACGTTCTTTCAGAATCTCATCAATTTCTTCCATCGTCTTTCTTTCCCCTGCAACTCCAATAATGTTGAGTTTTCTCTCCATCACATCAATTTCAATTAAATCGCCTTCCTCAACAAGTGCAATCGGGCCGCCTTCAACCGCTTCCGGACTACAATGTCCGATTACTGGTCCTGTAGAAGCACCTGAAAATCTACCATCTGTAATCAATGCAATGCTTCTTCCAAGCTCTGCATCACTGCTGATTGCTTCTGATGTGTAGAACATTTCCGGCATTCCGCTTCCTTTTGGTCCTTCATATCGGATAAATACAGCGTCTCCTTTTTGTACTTTGTGTTTTAATACTGCATCCAGACATTCTTCTTCGCTGTCAAATGGTCTTGCTCTAAGCACGGATTTAAACATTTCTTTTGGACATGCTGTGTGTTTGATTACAGCGCCTTCCGGTGCAAGGTTTCCTCGAAGAACGGCGATACTTCCATCTGTTCCGATTGCTTTATCATATGGTCGAATAATGTCCTCTTTTGTTACATTTACATTGTAACGCTTGTTAAATTCCTGCAGCCATTTATCACATTTTTCGTAAAAGCCATTCTTCTTTAATTTCTCAAGGTTTTCTCCAAGTGTTTTGCCTGTTACAGTCATAACGTCCAGATGCAGATGTTCTTTGATTTCTTCCATGATTGCAGGCACACCACCGGCATAATAGAAGCACTCTGCCGGCCATTTTCCTGCCGGACGGATATCTAACAGATATCTTGCATTTCTATGTAATCTGTCAAATGTATCTCCTGTGATTTCAATTCCAAATTCATGTGCGATCGCTGGAATATGCAATAAGCAGTTTGTACTTCCTGAAATTGCTGCGTGAACCAGAATTGCATTTTCAAAACTATCCATCGTCACGATATCAGATGGAAGCATATGTTCCATTGTTGCCAGTCGCACTGCCTGACGTCCTGCCTCTCTTGCAAATGCAAGCAGATCCGGACTGGTTGCAGGCATCAATGCACTTCCCGGCAAAGCCAGTCCAAGTGCCTCAGCCATAATCTGCATTGTAGATGCAGTTCCGATAAATGAACATGCACCGCAGCTTGGACATGCATTACATTTTGCCCAATCCAGTTTTTCCTGATCAATTTCTCCACGTTCATATTTTGCGCTGTACATTCCAAGCTGCTCTAATGTAAGCATCTCTGGTCCTGCGTTCATTGTTCCTCCCAAAACAACAACAGACGGAATGTTCACGCGTGCAAGGCCCATCAGATTTCCCGGTACTCCTTTATCACAGCTTGAAAGATATACACCTGCATCAAATGGTGTTGCATTTGCATGGATCTCGATCATATTTGCAATCATCTCTCGACTTGCCAGACTATAATTGATTCCGTCAGTTCCCTGACTTTCTCCATCACAGATATCTGTACAGAAATATCTTGCTCCAAATCCACCTTCTTCAGCAACACCCGCTCTTACTTCTTCTACTAAAATATTTAAATGACCACTTCCAGGATGGCTGTCTCCATATGTGCTTTCTACCATTACCTGTACTTTATCTAAATCCTCTTTTTTCCAACCTGTACCAATACGAAGAGGATCTAACTCTGGTGCTAATTTACGCATTTCCTGACTCTTTAATTCCATGATATATTCTCCTATCCTGGGTATTTCTGTTCTGCTACCCATTTTCCCTATTATCAACTGTTACAATTTTTCGACAAGGTTCCTATGAAACAATAAACCATACAATTGTAGCTCCTACGATTCCAACTAATCCAACAATTGTTTCCATTACTGTCCAAGTTTTTAAATTTGTTTTTTCATCTACCTCAAATAATGACTTTGAAAGCCAGAATCCAGAATCGTTTACATGACTGAACGCTGTTCCGCCTGCTGCGATAGCGATTGTAAGTGTAGCAAGCTGAAGCTGTGTTAAATTTGCTACCATAGGCATAGATGCGATAATTCCTGCTGCCATCGTCATTGAAACTGTTGCTGAACCGACAGAAATTCTTACAACCGCTGCTACAAGGAATGCTACCAGCACCATTGGTAATGGCAAAGAACCTACGAAATTTCCAAATACTTCTCCTATACCGGAATTTTGAAGAATAAATCTTAACATTCCGCCACCTGAAATTAACAAAATGATATTTCCGCAAGAATGTAATGAATTTGTCATTACTGTTGTAATTTCTGTGATTCCGAATCCTCCAGGTAATCCTAAAAACAGCATTGCACAAATTGTAGATAAGAGTAATGCGATTACCGGTGTTCCTAAGAACTCAAGTACAGGCTGTACCGGTTTCATAAATGGAATCACAGATGATAATGTATTTAAAATAATCAAAAACAGTGGTAACAAAATAATACTGACAATCAAGAAGAAGTTTGGTCTTTTTCCATTTTCTTTCTCATGTGCTTCTTTTTCGTTTTCAAGATAAGATGTCGGTACTTCACAATGGAATTTATTTCCGGCAAATTTACCAAAGACTGGTCCTGCTAAGATCATTGCAGGAATTCCAATAATGATTCCAAGCATGATTACATAACTAAGTTCTACATTTAACATTTCCGCTACAAGAACAGGTCCCGGTGTCGGTGGTACAAATGCATGTCCGATTGCCAGACCTGCCAATAATGGAATTGAGTAACAGAACACCGATTTTTTTGTTTTTCTTGCAATTCCAAATGCAACAGGGATTAAAATCAATAATCCTGATTCAAAAAACACTGGCATTCCTACAATTAATCCTGTGATTCCAAGTGCCCACGGTGCTTTTTTCTCACCAAATACTTTAAGCAAGGTATCTGCAATAACCTCTACACCGCCTGATACCTGTAAAATGGCTCCAAACATGGACCCTAAACCAATCAAAATAGCTATTGTCTGAAGTGTTGTCCCCACGCCCTCAGCAATCGTATCTGTTATCATGTTAAATGGCATTCCAACCGCCAGTCCAATAATCAATGCTGATGACATAATTGCTATAAATGGTTGAATCTTCACTTTAATAATTAAAAACAATAATACTGCAAATCCAAGCAACGCTCCTATGATCAAACGTTCCGGTGATGCTACAAATTCGCTCATTTCATCTTCCTCCTCTAATCTTCATCAATCAATTTCTTCTGTAAATATCCTTTTCAACTTTTCAAATCTGACGTCTTATCTGAACTTGACTTCATTATAACAACCCTTGTTTTTCTTTCAATACATATGATGTATATACTTTATTTTTCACAAAAAGTGCAAAAAAATAATGCTGTTAACAATAATAACAGCACTATTTTTGTATATTTTCACCATTAATCTTTATAATACGTTTTTCTTTCCTTTTAAACATCAGATGTATTTTTGTTTCGTTCTTCTAACAATTCTGTAATCACCTGTCTGTTATAAGTAAGATGCATGATCATTGCACATCTTGCTCCTACTGCATCTCTTGTACGCAATGCTTTCACAATTGCCCTGTGTGTTGTGAGTGTTTCATTTTTCAAACTACGATATGTGATGTTTGCAAATGTCACTACTGCTGTATTTATAACCGGCAATAATCGTTCTACTACTACATTTCCACTTAACTTGGCAAGAAAACAATGAAATTCAATATCTTTATAAATATGATCCACACCCTGGTTATAAAGTTTTTCTATCTCGTCACAGAGTTGTTCTGCCTTATCAATCTGCTCCTCTGTCGCTCTTTTGCATGCCCATGTCACAACCTCTGGTTCAATCATCAATCGAACCTCAAACAAATCCAAAGCAAGCTGATATTTATCTCGGATTCTGCCAAATCCCAGCACATCATTTTCCATATAACTGGTACTGATCACATAAGTTCCGTCTCCTCGCCGGACTTCCAAAACCCCTCTTGACACCAGCCCTTTCACGGCTTCTCTGATCGTGCTTCGCCCTACATCAAACAACTCTGTAAGTGCATACTCATTCGGAATCTTCTCACCGATTTGAATTGGACGATCCAAGATATATTTCATCAGCCTGTCTTCTGTTTTTTGACCAAGTGTTTTTTTCTCTAATGCTTCATTTTGACGCATATCTTTCTACCTCACACGAAAACCAGATTCTTTTTCCAATGGAATCTCTTTCGCATCCATCCATTCGATTTCAATATAGCGCCCATGATTTAATCCGACCAGCAATTTATTGATAAGATTTTCTCGTCCCTGTACTTCCATTGTAACAGTTCCGTCCCATTCATTCTGTACCCATCCGACTAAGCCAAGAGACTGGGCCATATACTTTGCGGTATATCGAAATCCAACACCCTGTACCCTGCCTTGAAATACAATATGTTTTCTTACTTCACCCATAATATCACTGCTCCTTCCTGATGTGTCTGTCTTAATTGAATTACTCTAAGAACGTCTTAAGCTCATCCATAAATGTATTAACATCTTTAAACTGACGATACACAGATGCGAATCTTACATATGCAACCGGATCGAGATCTTTTAATTTTTCCATTACGATCTCACCAATCTCCTGACTTGGTATCTCTTTTTCTTCTCGCTTGAAGATTGCCAGCTCGATTGCATCTACCGTCTCTTTAATTCGTTCTGCCGGCACCGGACGTTTATAGCATGCATGAAGTATACCATTTTCAATTTTAGTACGATTATACTGTTCACGGTTATTGTCTTTCTTGATTACAATTAATGGGATCGTCTCTACTTTCTCATAAGTCGTAAATCTTTTTCCACAGACATCGCAAGCTCTCCTTCTTCGAATTGCATTATTCTCTTCTGCCGGTCTGGAATCTATTACCTTTGTATCCGGATAACCACAATATGGACATTTCATCTCTTTATTCCGCCTTCCTGTTATTTCTTTTTTCTATTTTTTATAATGTAAATTCTTATAACGAAAGTCTAACATAAGTCATAGGATTTTACTATATTTTTCAATCATGAACGCGCAAAATTCTCTCTTTTAGATTTACGGCAATTTATTTCCTGCTGCCATGTACAATGCATACCATTCTTCTCTTGTAAGACGTATCTCTGAAGCTTTACTGATCTGTGCGATTCTGTCTTTGTTTGTAGTCCCGACAATTGTCTGGATTCCTGCCGGATGACGCAATATCCACGCAACAGCGATTGCACTGTTTGTCACATTATATTTCTCTGCAAGATTATCAATTACCTTGTTTAATTCTGCAAATTTTTCATTTCCTAAAAAAACTCCTTCAAACATACCATATTGGAACGGAGACCAGGCCTGGATCGTAATATCTTTTAAACGGCAATATTCTAAAACGCCTCCATCACGATTGATTCCACTATCATTATACATATTTGCATTGATTCCGGAATTGATCATCGGACAGTGTGCGATACTAAGTTGCAACTGGTTAATAAGTAATGGCTCATCACAATATTTACTAAGAAGCTCCATCTGCATTGGTGTCTGATTGCTCACTCCGAAATGACGTACTTTTCCATTTTCTTTTAATATACGAAATGCATCCGCAACTTCTTCTGGTTCCATCAAAGCGTCCGGACGATGCAATAATAAGATATCAAGATACTCCGTATTTAAACGTTTTAAAATACCATCTACGGAATTTAAAATATGTTCTTTCGAAAAATCAAAGGCTATCCCTGGTCGGATAGAACATTTTGACTGAAGGATTATCTTTTCTCTCAACGATGGTGTCAGTACCTTTCCAAATAATTCTTCACATCTTCCTTTTCCATAAATATCTGCATGGTCAAAAAAGTTGATTCCATTTTCCAATGCAGTATCTACCCAGCTTTTCACTGCATCTGCATTTTCTAATTCTACAATTCGCATACATCCCATGCCTATTTCAGGAATGCTTAAGTTTGTGTTGTTCAAAGTTATTGTCTTCATGTTAATTCCTCCTTGTATTTGAATAATTAATGGCATAAATGACATGCTTCGCATGCAGATGGTGTTGCAGCACAACCACCCAAAGCCGTTTCCCTTAGTTCTGCCGGGAGCCGTTTCCCAACCTTATACATTGCCTCGAGCATCTCATCGAAAGGAATGAGCTGTGGTACACCTGCAAGGGTCATTTCTGTAGCAATAAGTGCATTGGCAACTCCTGCTGCATTACGATTCTGGCACGGATATTCTACAAGTCCTCCGACAGGATCACAGACCAGACCTAACATATTCATAAGAACAGTAGATGCTGCGTCCAGACATTGTTTTGGCGTCCCGTCCATTAATTCAACTGCTGCTGAAGCAGCCATAGCTGATGCGATCCCGACCTCTGCCTGACAGCCGCCGACAGCACCTGCAACCGTTGCATTTCGCATGGCAAGATAACCGACGGCACCTGCATTAAACAAAACCTGACGAATTGCTTCGTCTGATATTTCATATACTTTTTGAAATGCCAGAAGAAGTCCCGGAACAATACCTGCGGACCCTGCTGTAGGGGATGCAACGATCAAGCCCATAGACGCATTTGTCTCCAATGTTGCCATAGCATAGATCATCGCTTTTTCCAAGAGTTCTCCACATAAGCCATTCCCGCTTGCAAAGTGTTCCGAGAGTTTTTTTGATTCTCCTCCGATAAGACCTCCCATTGATCTGATTGGATGTTGTATAGGAGAAAATGCTGCCTCCTTCATAATCTCAAGGACACGATCCATTTTTTTATCTGTTTCCGCAGCATCACGTTCTCCAACCCGAATTTCCCTTTGACGCATAATCTCGGAGATTGGTAAATTTTGTTCTTCACATAATCTAAGAAGCTCTTTTGCATTTTTAAAGTCCATATTTTTATTCTCCTTGATTTGTATTACATCTGTACAACCATAACATCTTGTACATGTTTATTTTGCCGGATTGTATCTGCAATATCTTCCGGAAGTATACCATCTGATTCCACAATCGTGTATGCGGTATGACCTTTAGACTCACGGAAAAGTCTCATAAAAGCAATATTCACCTGTCTGTCACTGAGACATTTTGTAATATAAGCAACTACTCCCGGAACATCTTTCTGGATAACAATAGCTGCACTATACTCACCTGTGAAATCTACATCAACTTGATTAATTTGGGAAATACGGACTTTCCCGCCGCCGAGTGATTCGCCTCGGATTGTCATTTGCTGACCTGCCTGATTCAACATAATGATATCCACTGTATTTGGGTAAATATCGGTTTCTTCTTCGTTAGGTGTAAATATATATTCCAACCCTTTTTCTGTTGCTATTTCAAACGAATTGCGGATACGCATATCATCGGTAGAAAATCCCATAATCCCTCCGAGAAGTGCACGATCCGTACCATGTCCTTGATAAGTTTTTGCAAATGATCCATAAAGGATAAATTCAATACGCTTTAAGGGACCTGTTATCATTTTTTGAGCAAGAAATGCAATACGTGCAGCACCTGCTGTATGTGAACTGGACGGTCCAATCATATTTGGCCCCATAACATCAAACACGCTGATAAAAGACATCGTTATGCCTCCTGTAAAATTTTTATTTATAAAAAATTTTACCATAAATATGATTTAAAACAAGGTCGTTCTGATAAGTTAAAAATAAAATATTAGAATGTAAATGAGAAAAATTATCAAAAATCAGTTCACTTTTTAAAAAAAGGTGATATAATTGAGAAAAAGTTAACAACAACTAACTAAAATAAAAGGATGAACATAAGATATGACATTAAAAGAACTTGAAATTGGCAAGAGCGCAGTCATCAAAAATGTCGGCAGCAAAGGTGCGCTTCGCCAGCATTTCCTCGATATGGGAATGATTCCGGGAGCCGAAGTAACCGTAGTAAAGCTGGCTCCGATGGGCGACCCGATGGAACTTCAGATTCATGGCTATGAGCTGACACTTCGACTTACAGAGGCAGCTCAAATAGAGATTGAAGAAATCAAAGAAAGAAGTCAGAAGCATAAGCGAATTGAAAGTGTTAAAGATTCAGCACATCCCGGACTTGGCGAAGAAGGAAAGTACCATTCCAAAGAAGATGAAAATCCATTGCCCGACGGCACAATGCTAACTTATGCATTAGTTGGGAATCAGAATTGTGGAAAAACAACATTGTTTAATCAACTGACAGGCTCTAACCAGCATGTAGGAAACTTCCCAGGGGTAACAGTAGATCGAAAGTCCGGTTCAATAAAAGGATATCCAAATACAGAAGTTACTGATTTACCTGGAATTTATTCCATGTCACCATACAGCAGCGAAGAAATTGTTTCTCGTAATTTTGTATTGGACGAAAAACCGAAGGCAATTATTAATATTTTGGATGCCACAAACATTGAACGAAATTTATATCTAACAATGCAGTTGCTTGAAATGGATATTCCTATGGTTGTCGCATTAAATATGATGGATGAAGTAATCGGAAATCAAGGTGCGATTGATGTCAATGGAATGGAAGCCTTATTAGGTGTCCCTGTAGTTCCTATTTCAGCCGCTAAAAATGAAGGTGTAGATGAGCTGATAAAGCATGCGATTCATATTGCAAAATATCAGGAGCATCCTCTCAGGCAAGATTTCTGTGATAAGACAGACCACGATGGTTCTGTACATCGATGTATTCATGCAGTCATTCATTTGATTGAAGATCATGCCGAAGCCGCAAATATTCCTGTACGTTTTGCGGCAACAAAAGCAATTGAGGGCGATCCACTGATTTTGGAAAAGTTAAAATTAGACCAAAATGAAACAGAAATGTTAGAACATATCGTTCAACAAATGGAAACCGAGCGTGAAGTAGACAGAAGTGCAGCGATTGCGGATATGCGATTTGACTTTATTGAGCGCTTATGCGAACAGACTGTTATAAAACCTAAAGAAAGCAAAGAACGTATCCGAAGTGAAAAAATTGACCGTATCCTAACTGGAAAATATACAGCGATTCCTTGTTTTATCGGAATAATGGTACTTGTATTTTACTTGACATTTAACGTAATCGGTGCGTGGCTGCAATGGATATTGGAACTTGGTATTAATAAAATTTCAGCTCTCGTAGATGCAGCATTGACTGCAGCGCATGTTAATAGTGCAATCCACAGCCTTGTAATCGATGGAATCTTTACAGGTGTTGGAAGCGTACTGAGTTTCCTTCCAATCATCGTAACCTTATTCTTCTTCCTTTCTTTGATGGAAGACAGTGGCTATATAGCACGTGTTGCATTTGTAATGGACAAATTATTACGTAAGATCGGACTTTCCGGACGAAGCATTGTACCGATGCTTATCGGCTTTGGTTGTACAGTTCCGGCTGTTATGGCAACTCGAACACTGACAAGTGAACGAGATCGTAAGATGACGATTTTGCTGACTCCTTTCATGAGCTGTACTGCAAAATTGCCAATTTATTCCTTTTTTGTAAGCGTATTTTTCCCAGGAAAAGGTGGATTTATCATGGCCGGCTTATATCTGTTAGGCATTGTAGTCGGAATCCTGATAGCACTTTTATACAATGGAACATTATTTAAAGGAGAACCGGTTCCGTTTGTAATGGAGCTGCCAAATTACCGCTTACCAGGAGCAAAAAATGTAATGCAATTATTATGGGAAAAAGCAAAAGATTTCCTACAGCGCGCATTTACTGTAATCTTGTTGGCAACAATTGTCGTATGGTTCCTACAAAGCTTTAACGTTCATTTGAATCTGGTAAATGATTCCGCAGACAGTATGCTGGCAATTATCGCCGGATGGCTTGTACCATTATTCAAACCGCTCGGCATGGGAGATTGGCGCATTTGTACTGCATTAATCAGCGGATTTATGGCCAAAGAAAGTGTTGTATCAACATTAGGTGTATTGTTCGGAGGAAGTATTAGCACAGTATTATCGTCAGCAACTGCTGCCTCCATCCTTGTATTCAGTCTGTTGTATACACCATGTGTAGCCGCAATTGCTTCTGTTAAAAGAGAACTTGGCAGCAGATGGGCTATCGGCGTTGTAATCTGGCAGTGTGTGATTGCCTGGGTTGCTGCATGGATCGTACATGTGATTGGAATGGTAATTTAGAGCCGAGAGCCGGTTGGGGACGAGAGCCAGTTGGGGGGGGGGGGTTATGGGAAAGGAGACCCCACCGCGGAAAGAAAAATTAATAAATATATAAAATTT
>ENA-OWON01000049-OWON01000049.1-gut-metagenome-genome-assembly--contig:-NODE-49-length-91482-cov-11.732772_pt1 | contig 91482 bp, 85 predicted proteins | sample MGYA00248257_ERZ651798 | MGnify/ENA primary metagenome ERZ651798 (study PRJEB26908, sample SAMEA4031708) | gut metagenome | biome: gut; feature: normal infant; material: stool | place: China | collected 2015... | reverse complement strand
GTCCCAATTCCTGCCCCTCGCCAGAGTAGATATAACCGCCACATTCATAGCGTCCTTTATTCTCTTTGACAAAGGCTTTTGCACCAGCGAAAACTTCGTCCTGCGTTGCCTTTGGAATTTCATCATAAGAAGCTCGCACGTTATCGCATTGCCAGCCAAGATGTACGCTTAATCTCTGCCAGACAACAAGCTGTCTTAAAAGGTAGGCGTGGTTTTTGCTTATTCCGTTGTGGCTGTCTGTGTACTGTTTTACATATTCGATAGATAAGGCAACGTCGCTTATCTGGTCGGCACTCATACGGGTGCTTGCGTCAGCTCTGGTCTTGTAGCCATTCTTAAAGTCTGTGTTAATGTCGATACAGTAAGCGTCCTCGCCCTCAACGGTCAAATGTCCCTCATTAAAGGTAGAACCAATCGAACCGTCATTCATTACTTTTTCAACGATACCGACACGCTCTTTTGACTCCGTCCAGTATTGCTTACTTTCTGCATGAACGGGTGTAGTCGGCAAAGCAGTAACGACAGTTGCAAGAGCTAAGAAGCCCGTACACAATCGTTTTAACATCTTTTTCATAAATCTAATGCTCCTTTCATTTTTGGTAATAAAATAGCCGTCCAATAAGAACGGCTGGAAATAGAAAAGGAACGTCATGTTAGGCGTTCCATAGTCTATAAAATATTTAATTTTTTCTTGTTTCAATACTGATGTGTTGTACCATAATATCTTTGCATATCTAGGAAAACTTGCGTATCAAGGCTCATTCGTTAGTAGTAAATAAGTAGTAAATTGATGTGTTTGTTTCCTTGAAAATGCTGATAGATACTGTGTTTTAGCGGATAATCAGATTTTTATTGTGTTTTTTGTATAAAATATGCTATTATATAAAATGTTTGATAGAGGCGCGGTGATAAGAGTATCCGTCTGGCAATAGTCAAGGGAAGACTGTCAGTAGGAGAAAGGAGAAGCCGCCGAAGGAATGATATTTCCCTGATATGATTCCTGGGCCGGATGCAGAATATGCTCCGGACTGTCACAGGTGTGGAGAGCTATCGAGGATATATGGATTTTTTGATTTATTTATGCCGCGGGCGACTCACCAACAAAGAGATGCCAGCGGCATTTCTTTGTCTAAAAATGGTTGAAGAAGGAGAAGAAAGAGAAAAAATGAGAAACAAGAGAAAAATGGGCGGGTTGCTCTTGGTTGCAATGAGCATATTATATTTTAGTTCGATGACAGTATTTGCAGCAGACACATCCAAAGAGTATGTACCAGCAATGTATGCATCAATCTGGTCGTTAGTGCCTCCGGTTATTGCGATTGTATTGGCACTTATTACAAAAGAAGTGTATAGTTCATTGTTTGTTGGAGTTTTGATCGGAGGAGCTTTTTGGGCGGGATTCAAACCGGAAGCCACGATATTACATGTATTTCAGGATGGAGTGGTAGGTGTTCTCACTGACAGCTATAATATGGGTATTCTGATATTTTTGATAATCCTTGGTGTTATGGTATGTATGATGAATAAAGCAGGTGGTTCAGCAGCATTTGGACGTTGGGCTAAAGAGCATATTAAGACAAGGGCAGGTGCACAGCTTACAACAATCGCACTTGGAGTTTTAATTTTTATCGATGATTATTTTAACTGTCTGACAGTTGGAAGCGTTATGCGTCCGGTAACAGATAGTCACAATGTGTCACGTGCAAAACTTGCATATTTAATTGATGCAACAGCAGCGCCGATATGTATTATCGCACCGATTTCATCATGGGCAGCAGCAGTAACAGGATTTGTAAAAGGGGAGGACGGATTTTCAATCTTTATTCGTGCGATTCCATATAACTATTATGCGATCCTTACAATTATTATGATGGTGACTTTAGTTCTGGCAAAAGAAGATTATGGTCCGATGAAAGAACATGAAGATAATGCAATTGCGGGCGATCTTTATACAACGGATGACAGACCGTATGAGAGTGCACAGGAAAATGTTATTTATAACAAGGGAAAGGTAATTGATCTGGTATTCCCAATTATTTCACTTATTATTTGCTGTGTTATAGGAATGATCTATTCAGGCGGGTTCTTCTCGGGAACAGGATTTGTAGAAGCATTTTCAGGAAGTGATGCATCTGTTGGACTGATGCTTGGAAGCTTTTTCGCAATGGTGATTACAATTGTATTTTATGCAGTAAGAAAAGTTCTGCGTTTTTCGGATTCCATGGCTTGTATTCCGGATGGATTTAAAGCTATGGTTCCTGCAATCCTAATTCTCACATTTGCCTGGACACTAAAATCAATGACAGATAGCCTTGGTGCAGCTGAATATGTAGCGTCAATCATGAATTCGGCAGCAAGCGGATTGTTAAATCTTCTTCCTGCAATTATATTCCTTGTAGGATGCTTCCTGGCATTTGCAACTGGTACTTCGTGGGGAACATTCGGAATCTTGATTCCTATCGTAGTTGCTGTATTCCAGGGAACAAATGAAACAATGATGATCATTTCCATTTCAGCTTGTATGGCAGGAGCTGTATGCGGAGATCATTGTTCGCCAATTTCAGATACAACAATTATGGCTTCAGCAGGAGCACAGTGCAATCATGTAAATCACGTATCAACACAGTTGCCATATGCAATGACAGTTGCTGCTGTTTCATGTATCACATATGTAATTGCAGGTGTGATACAGAATGCGGTTATTTGCCTGGTAATCGGAATTGCATTGCAGATTTTGGTGCTTCTTGCAATTCGAAACCATACAAGAAATAAATAAAATAAAAAAATAGTAGTAGAAAAGAGACTGACTTTTTGGGCACCTCCTAAAAACGAGAGTCTCTTTTTCTTTGACTAAATATAAATCTGCGTTATAATTACTTCAAATCAGGTAAAGCAAGCGAAGGGAGAAGAAACGAATGAAACCAATATTTTTTATAGATTATGATAATACAATTTTCAGTCATCAGACATGGCAGATTCCAGAAAGTACATTATGTGCACTTGAACAATTGCAAAAGGACGGATATAAATTAGTTATTGCAAGTGGAAGAGCATTTCGAAATAATTCACTTCCCGAAGAATTTCAAGGACGTATAACTCCGGATTGTCTGGTTAGTGCAAATGGCGCGATTGTTGAGATAGAAGGAAAATTAGTGAAAGAAAAATATTTTGATAAGGATTTACAGAGAAGAATATTAGACTACGTTGTAGAAAAAAATTATTGCCTGTTATCTGGACAGGGTAATGATTGGTGTACTTCCAGCATCGAGCGATTCAAGGAGATTGCATCTCCAAAACAGCAGCAGTTATTGCCAAAGAGTGGGGACGCATACAAGGCGTTATATGAAAAACAGATTCCGTCTATGTTTCTGGCAGATACAAAAGAAGCAATTGCTGATGTGCAGGAACATTTTCCAGAGACAAAGCTTTTGTGTATGGGGGATGAGCTTGGTGGTGCAGATATGATTCCAAAAGAGAATGGAAAGGTTAAAGGTGCAAAGTGTGTTATGGACTATTATCATGCATCCTGGGATGATATTATTGCAATTGGGGATAGTATGAATGATATAGAGTTGATTCAGGCGGCTGGATTTGGGATTGCTATGGGTAATGCGATGGATGAGGTGCAGGAAGCAGCAGATTATGTTGCAAAGCATATTGATCAGAATGGATTTGCGGATGCGGTTTCCAAAGCAAGAGAAGAGATAGCTAAAAGATAAAAAGAATTATCAGAAAAAATAGAATAATTTCAATGCGAAGAAAGAAAATTTAAAATAAAACGCATAAAATATTGACAAAATAACATTTAAGTGTTAAACTATAGGCAATTCGAAAGAAGGAAATATTATAGAGTAGGAGGTAGAGGTCCAATGGACGATATTAGTTCGATTACAACTCAATATGTTAGTGGTATGGCGGATGAAAGGTCCAATAATAAGAGATCTTTACAATAATCCAGCAGACATATTGAACATAGATACCACATAAGATAGGATTTCATAAGATGTGTAAAGAAACATCAGATGTAAATCAGATCAAATAGCGAGATACCTGATTATAGATGGAATAATTAAGTAAGTATTTGGAATATCGAAGGAAGGGTACTGCAGGTATTGAACAGTTATAGAAAGAATAATTCGGGAGATAGCGCGGAAATAAAATAATAAAAAATTGAATAGAGAAAAAGAAATAGAAAATGCATCTGCAATGTCAATTGTGGATGCATTTTTTTGACATTGTGAAGCACTTATGGTAAACTAAGAAATGATTATCGGGGAGTCTACCCTTTGATAATTATAAGTAGGATAAATATAAAAAATATTGAGTTACAAAATCAATAAGAGGCACTAAGAATGCAGAGGCATTCTTGAATTTAAGAGAGTATAAATAATTTAGAGAAAGAAACGACAGAGTAAGTTTACGAGGTGAGTACAGTGGACAAGTATGAGTATAAGCTGAAGACAGAACAAATGCTTGAACTGATGGAAGATGGTGCATACAGCAGAGCAGCAGAACTTGCAGATAGTATTGACTGGCGAAGAGTTCGTAATACTACAATGCTGATGAATGTAAGTGACATATATGAAAAAAGCAGAGATTATCATAAGAGTTTCGAAGTCTTGAAAATTGCTTATCATAGGGCAGAAGGAAGTAGAAAGATCGTATATCGCCTGTGTACACTTGCATTAAAAACAAGAAATGTAGATGAGGCAATAGATTATTATGATGAGTTCCTTCATATTGCACCGAAGGATCCAAATCAGTATATTTTAAAATACCAGATTTTAAAAGTACAGAGAGCTCCGATCGAGCAACAGATTGATGCACTCGAATCATTTAAAAAGGCAGAGTATGTGGAAGAGTGGGCATATGAGCTTGCTAAATTATACGAACGGGCAGGCAAGATTACGGAGTGTCTGGAAGAGTGTGATGATCTGATTTTATGGTTCAGCGAAGGAAAATATGTATATCAGGCGATGGAACTGAAGATGCGTTATAAACCGCTGACACCATCACAGCAGGAAAAGTATAATAGAAGATATGAAAAGCCGGGAACTACTACAGAAGAATTGCCTGATTTAAATAATGTAGATGAGAATGGCGTTAAGGTGGCAGTGAAACCTGTTACTTCAACACAAGAGCAGACTGAGGAAGATGCAGCTAAGACAGCGGAAAAAGCAGAATCAGATAAATCAGCAGAGAGTGAGTCAGATATTAAAATTCCGGTAGTTGAAGAAACTTTAGCGAACAAATTTGTAGATGAGGATGTTGTAAAAGCAGAGGTTCGTGCAAAAGCAAAAGCAGAGATTTTAGGAGAAGCAGATTCTTTTGAGCCTACTTCAATTGATTCATTAACAGAGTCGATAAGAAAAGCAGCAGAGACAGAAACTGTGGAGCAAGAGAAGTTAGAGGAAAAAGAAGAACAAGAGTCGGAAGAAATTGCAGAAAAAACAGAATCTTCCGAAGACGTGAAGGAACAGGTGCTTGATCCAAAAGCAGATTCCGTTGAAGTAAAAACAGAATCAGAAGTCGAGGAGAAACAACTGGAGAAGAAAAAAATCGGTAATACAATGCGTTTAGATGAGGCATTGAAGGCTTTATTACACATTGGTGGTTCAGATAGCGGTTCTAGAGAAAGTTCAGACGAAGAAGCTGAGAAAAAAGATGATGATTTGTCAGATTTGAATGATGCAATTGAAGATATTGAAGATGTTGTAGATTTAAGTCTGGTGCAGAGGGTAGAACAGAAGCGAGCACAGAAAAAAGCGCTGGAAGCAGTGAAAGATGTCAAGGTTGATTCAGATTTGGAAGAACTTAGTATGAAAAAACTAAAATCTAAACCTGAAACGACAGTAAATCTGGATGATACATTGCCAATGAATCTGGAGGATACAGTAGAAATGTCGCCGGAAGAGATAATAGCTATGTATGGTGGAACCGAGGAAGCTATCGAGGAAGAACCAGAAGCCGAGGAGATTATCGAACCGGAAGAGGAAGAAATTATCGAGGAAGAGCCGGAAGCCGAGGAGATTATTGAACCGGAAGAGGAAGAAATTATCGAAGAAGAGCCGGAAGCCGAGGAAGTTATTGAACCAGAATATGCTGAGGAAGAAACGATAGATGAGGATGAAATTTTCGAAGTAGAACAGGTTCTTGAGGCAAAATATATTGAGCCGGAAGATGAGGAAGAAGATCAGCTGGATAATCAAGTGACAGCAAGAATGAGCCTTGAAGAATTGTTTGCTGCATGGGATGAAGAGGATGCCTTGGCAGAAGCGGAAGAATTTGAAGAACCGGAAGCTGAAGAAGTCATCAAGGAAGAACCGGAAGCCGAGGAGATTATTGAACCGGAAGCTGAAGAAGTCATCGAGGAAGAGCCAGAAGCCGAGGAGATTATCGAACCGGAAGAGGAAGAAATCATCGAAGAAGAACCAGAAGATGAAGAAACAGAGGAAATATCAGAAGAAGATATTTTGAATTTAGATTCGGCAGAAGAATGGTCAGATGATGAGCTGACAGATGCATTTGAAGAAAATTCAGATAATAAAGCGGAATCGGTAGAAAAAATAGATGAAGCATTGAATGAAGCTGAGTCTGTGAAGGATATCAAGCAGGCAGAGCCTGAGAAAGAGGAAACAATGAGCGTAGAAAGAAAGACAGGAGAGCCAATCTTACCACCAGACATACAACGTCTGATAGACGAGATTGAAGGTGTAATTCCAAGAGAAGATGAAGAACCAATGTCAGAAAGCAGCACATCTGCTTCCAAAATGCAGGAGCGTATGCCAGAAGATAACATGGAACAGGAAATGGACATGTTAAGGGTAGATGACTCAGATGAATATGAAGATGAGTATGAAGACGAATATGCAGATAAATTTCCGGTAGAGGAAGAAGAAAGTCTGGAAGCTGTTCAACCACAGGGAGGTTATACTCAGGAATTTGAAAGAATTATGGATGATCGTTTTGCGTCGTTTGAAGCAGAAGAAGATTATTCAGACGAGCTTGGAGATCTTTATCCGGATATGGAAGATGATATTTCGGACGAGGTTGATTCAATTGCTCTGGAAGAAGAGGCTTTTGAACAAGAAACAGAAATTGATTCGCCAGAGTATGAGAACGATGAGTATCCGGAAGAAGAATACGAAGACGAATACGAGGACGACGAGTATCCGGAAGAAGAATACGAAGACGAGTACGAGGATGACGAGTATCCGGAAGAAGAATACGAAGACGAGTACGAGGACGAAGAATATCCGGAAGAAGAATATGAATACGAGGATGATGAAGAATATGATGCAGCTGATGCAGCAGCACAATTCGAAGCAGAATTCCGTCCGCAGTCTTCAAATGATGAATATGACGATCGCATGATTGATGATGAAGATGATGATGCTGGTGTTAATTTCCTTTCTAAGACAGCACCGCTTAGTAGAAAAGAAACAGCAAAATTAATTGCTACAGGTAAGACAGCACCGCTTCCATTGGATGAGATTTCTAATGCATTATCTATTTCTGATACAGGATTCCTTGTTCATAACAGACATGAGTTACTTTCAGAATCAGGAAAGAAAAAAACAGAATTAACAGCAGATCAGAAGAGATTATTCTCTTACTTCGTTCCTGTTCGAGGAATGAGTGAGCAGTTAGTAGATGTTTTGGAACAGGATAAAAATTGTACAAATAGACGTGGAACATCAAGAACAGGAAATTTGTTGATCATTGGTAACAAGGGAAATGGTAAAACTGTTCTGGCAGTAGATGTTGTAAAGGCAATTCAGAGACAGAGAAATATTCATCAGGGTAAGGTTGCTATTGTAACCGGAGAATCGTTGAATAAGAAGAAAATAGGAGAGATTTTCCGTAAGTTATATGGCGGGGCCCTCATTATTGAAAAAGCAGGTAAGCTTAATGAAAGAACAGTTGCAAAATTAAATAAAGTTATGGAACAGGATACAGGAGAACTTCTTATCGTATTAGAAGATCAGAGAAAACCACTGGACAGATTGTTATCTTCTAACCGTGAGTTCCGAAAGAAATTTACAAGCCGCCTGGAGGTTCCGATTTTTATTAATGATGAGTTGGTAACATTTGGTCAGACTTATGCACAGGAAAATGGTTACCGTATTGATGAGATGGGATTGCTTGCTTTATATAGTCGTATTGATGCATTACAAAGAGAAGATCATTTTGTAACAGTTGCTGAAGTAAAAGAAATTATGGATGAGGCAATGGAACATTCAAAGAAGGCATCTGCAAGAAAACTTGTAAAACGTGTATTTGGAAAAGGTACAGATGAAGCAGATCGAATTCTGCTGACAGAAAAAGATTTCCATATTTAATATAAGAGCAATAAAAAAGAGGTTGTTTTATCACTGAAAAAAGTGATGAGACAACCTCTTTTTTTCTTTTATCAGAGAATTTTTTCGTTTTATCTGACATTGTCTTTTAGTTATAAAATCAAGTATCTTTATAGTAAAAACAATTAAAGAAAAATGTTAAAAATTTTAGAAAAAACACGCTAAAACTCTCGATTCGACACGCTTTTCTCTTTTATTTTTCTATCATATCAAGTATAATAAGATTATATAAAATACGAGTTGCGAGGTGGCTTTATGGCAAACAATATGACAGAGGAAAAGACAGTTCAGCCATACGAAATTGGGGAGTTGGACCAATATTTGTTTGGAAATGGAACACACTATGAATTATATAAAAAGATGGGTGCACATCTGGTTACAGTAGATGGAGTCAAGGGTGTGTACTTTGCAGTGTGGGCACCACATGCAAAGAGCGTGTCTGTAATTGGAGAATTTAATGAGTGGGATTTAAATGCTGACATGATGCAGCGTCATGATCCAATGGGAATTTATACAAAATTTGTACCGGGTGCAAAAGAAGGACAGTTGTACAAATTCTGTATTGAGACACAGAACGGGGCAAAAATTGATAAGGCAGATCCATTTGCAAATTATGCAGAACTCAGACCGGGGAATGCATCTAGGATCACCGATATTTCGAATTTGAATTGGAGTGATTCTTCATGGATGAAGAAACGAGAAAAGTGGGATGAGAAAACGAACCCAATGTCTATTTATGAAGTGCATATGGGTTCTTGGATGAGACATCCGGGAAGAGAAGATGAAGGATTCTATACATATCGTGAATTTGCAGAGAGAATCACGGAATATGTAAAGGATATGGGATATACACACGTGGAGCTGATGGGAATTTCGGAGTATCCATATGATGGCTCCTGGGGTTATCAGGTGACAGGATATTATGCACCGACTTCTCGTTATGGAACGCCGGAAGATTTTGCTTATATGATTGATTATCTGCATAAGAATGATATTGGTGTTATTCTTGACTGGGTACCGGCACATTTTCCAAAAGATGCACATGGACTGGCTGATTTTGACGGACAGCCATTGTTTGAATATGCAGACCCAAGAAAGGGAGAACATCCTGATTGGGGAACAAAGATTTTTGATTATGAAAAACCAGAAGTACAGAACTTTTTGATTGGAAGTGCATTATTCTGGATTGAACATTTCCATGTAGATGGATTACGTGTAGATGCAGTAGCATCTATGTTGTATTTAGATTATGGAAAAGAAGCCGGACAGTGGATACCGAATAAATTCGGCGGCAATGAGAATCTGGAAGCAATTCAGTTCTTTAAACATCTGAATTCAGTGGTACTTGGCAGAAATCATGGCAGTGTAATGATTGCAGAAGAGTCTACTGCATGGCCGAAGGTGACAGGAGATCCGGAGAAGGATAGCCTTGGATTTAGCTTAAAATGGAATATGGGCTGGATGCATGATTTTACAGAATATATGAAACTGGATCCGCTGTTCCGTAAAAATGCACATTATATGATGACATTCTCAATGGAGTATGCTTATAGTGAAGACTATATTCTTGTATTGTCTCATGATGAAGTTGTTCATTTGAAATGCTCTATGTTGAATAAGATGCCGGGAGAAGGATTGGACAAGTTCCGTAACCTGAAAGTGGCATATGCATTTATGGCAGGGCATCCTGGTAAGAAGCTATTGTTTATGGGACAGGAATTTGCACAGCTTCGTGAGTGGAGTGAGGAACGTGAATTAGACTGGTATCTGCTGGCGGAAGAACCACATCAGCATATTCAGAACTGGGTGCAGGATTTACTTCATTTGTATAGAGACCAGAAAGCATTGTATGAATTAGATACGCAGCCAAGTGGCTTCCAGTGGATCAATAAAGACGATGTATTCAGAAGTATTTTCAGTTTTGTAAGATATTCAAAGGATAGAAAGAAGAGTTTATTATTCATATGTAACTTTACTCCGGTAGAACGTCCGGATTATCGTGTCGGAGTACCAAGAGGATGTCAGTATAAATTAATCTTGGATAGTGAAGATCAGAGATATGGTGGACAGGACAGAAAAATAGGTTCTGTAGTCCGCGCAACGAAACAGGAATGTGATGGACAGGATTATTCATTCGCATACCCATTAGCCGGATATGGAGTAGCGGTGTTTGAGTTTGACGGAAACATAAGAACAACGAAAAAGACTCATGGAAAGCCAAGAAAGAAAAGAAAATAGCAGATGATTTGAAAAACCAATAAGAAAAGAAGGGTGGAGCAAGTGCTCTAACCCTTCTTTTCTTTCATGCGTTTGATAACTTTTAGACGTGTGAATTCTTCACGTTCTTTTTCTTCCAATGCATTACTAATCGTATAAACAAGATTTGTATACATCGGAATTGTAATATTTTGAAGTGCATTTGCGCGCTTCTGTGTCTTCTTTATGTTTGTTGCAAGACGATAAGCTGCATTTTCGACCATAGATAATTTAACGGTCAAATCTTTTACCTTCTGAAACGCCTTTGTGGCAAGGTCGATGGACTCCCTAGTTGTGCTAAATGAATAGGTTGGCATAACATTGGCGGGAGTATATTTTACATGGGGAATCTCCGTACCCATAATACTTCGAGTCTGTATCACAATAGAATTTTCGATTGGAACTGTATATGCAAGCTGGGAAACCAGGTTAATTCCATGTTCGATATTTGCACGCTGCAGACATTGGTATGCATAGGTAAAGGTCGAATCAATCTCGTCCTGAATATCGCGGGCTTCGTCGATAAGATCCATCAGCTCCCGAATCAGGATGTTTCGTTTTTTGTCCATCAGATCGTAGCCTTGCTGTGCCAATGCCAAAGAATTTTTGGCAAGCATCAGATTTCCTTTTGTGGGAAATGTACGAGGATCCATGAAATCCCTCCTTTCATCTGAAAAATTGATAGTGCATTGATGTTAAAGATGAAAAGCTATTCTTCCTCAGTCTGCATAGGATGATAGTATTTATCCAGAATTTTAGTATCTACACGGTCTAACTCTTCTTTTGGCAATCTGCCAAGCAGTTCCCAACCGAGGTCTAAGGTTTCTTCTATTGTCCGGTTTTCATTTACGCCTTGTCCGATGTAACGGGTTTCAAATTCTTTACCAAATTCCAAATATTTTTTGTCGATTGGAGAAAGCTCATCCTCGCCGATAACAGAGGCTAGGTTACGGGCATCCCCAACTTTTGCATAAGCAGAGAAGAGCTGATTGGCGAGATCTTGATGATCTTCTCTTGTATATCCTTTACCGATACCATCTTTCATCAGACGTGACAGAGATGGAAGAATATTGATCGGTGGATAAATGGACTGTCCATGCAATTGTCGCTCTAATACGATCTGCCCTTCGGTGATATATCCGGTCAGGTCAGGGATTGGATGTGTGATATCATCATTTGGCATTGTGAGGATCGGGAGCTGGGTAACAGAACCATTCACACCTTTTACGATGCCGGCACGTTCATAAATAGTTGCCAGTTCACTGTACAAATATCCTGGGAATCCTTTACGGCTTGGGATTTCTCCTTTTGATGATGAAACCTCTCGCATTGCTTCTGCGAAAGAAGTCATGTCGGTAAGGATAACGAGGATATGCATATTTTGCTCAAATGCAAGATATTCGGCAACGGTCAATGCAACCTTCGGTGTGATCAGACGCTCCACTACCGGATCGTTTGCCATATTCAAAAACATGGCTACGTGGTCGGCAACTCCGCTGTCTTCAAAAGTGCGGCGGAAGAAATCAGCAACATCATGCTTAACACCCATTGCGGCAAATACAATCGCAAACTGTTCGTCGGAATTTTCTCCCAGAGAAGCCTGTTTTACAATCTGTGCGGCAAGCTGGTCGTGTGGAAGTCCATTTCCTGAGAAAATCGGAAGCTTTTGTCCACGAATCAAAGTGGTTAATCCATCAATCGCAGAAATACCGGTACGGATATAGTTACGTGGATATTCACGTTCTACCGGATTTAAAGGAAGTCCGTTGACATCTCGTTTTAATGAAGAATGGATTGGACCGAGGTCATCGATTGGCTGTCCGATACCATTGAAGGTGCGGCCAAGCATATCCGGGGATAATGCAATCTCCATCGGATGACCGGTCAGTTTGGTATGTGTATTTTTTAAAGACATATTTTCGGAACCTTCAAAAACCTGAATGACGGCTTTGTCTTCATAAAGTTCAATAATACGTCCGATTTTACGTTCTGTTCCATCTACGACAAATTCTACGATTTCATCATAAAAAGCGTCCTGTATGCCCTCCAGTGCAACAAGAGGACCATTGATACTGCTTAAGCCTAAATATTCAATTGACATAGTATAGTTTCCTCCTTATGCATTCTTTTCCAGTACATGTTGATAGAACGCGTCAATATCACGATGATACTGTTTAAACATTTCAAGCCGGTCATTCGGCACATCATATTTGATGGCGATAACGCGGTCAAATATATTTTCTGATTTGAGAACAGACATTGGATGCCCCATAGTTACAAGAGCTCTTGCCTGTTTGTAAAGATACAAAATCGTATCCATCATAAGAAACTGTTTTTCCAGTGAAACGCAGGTATCATCTTTGTGGAATGCATTTTGCTGCAGGAATCCAAGACGGATAACACGTGCGATTTCAAGAATCAGCTTCTGGTCATCAGGAAGTACATCACTACCAATCAGCTTGACAATCTCCAAAAGACTGCTCTCTGAATTTAAAAGTGCCATCAGGCGGTTGCGGTAGTCCACAAATTTAGGAGAAACATGATCCTGATACCAAGGTGATAAATCTCCCAGATATTCGCTGTAGCTTGTCAGCCAGTGGATTGCCGGGAAATGTCTCGCATAAGCAAGACTTTTATCCAGTCCCCAGAAGCAGCGGACAAATCGTTTGGTATTCTGCGTTACCGGTTCAGAGAAATCACCACCCTGAGGTGATACTGCACCAATGATAGTAACAGAACCATCCGTTCCATTTAAGTTATGCATCATACCGGCACGCTCGTAAAAAGCTGACAGACGGGATGCAAGATAAGCGGGGAAACCTTCCTCGGCAGGCATTTCCTCCAGACGTCCGGAAAGTTCTCTAAGCGCTTCAGCCCAACGAGATGTAGAGTCAGCCATAATCGCTACATCATATCCCATATCGCGATAATATTCAGCCAGTGTCAATCCCGTGTAAATAGAAGCTTCACGTGCGGCTACAGGCATGTTGGAAGTGTTGGCAATCAGTGTGGTACGGTCCATCAAAGGGTTACCGCTTCGAGGATCTACCAACTGGCTGAATTCTTCCAGAACCTGCGTCATTTCGTTGCCTCGTTCGCCACAACCGATATAGATGATGATGTCGGCATTAGACCATTTGGCAATCTGATGCTGAGTCATTGTTTTACCGGTACCAAATCCACCAGGGACAGCAGCAGTTCCTCCTTTTGCAATTGGGAACATCGTATCAATGATTCTCTGTCCTGTAATCAGCGGAGTAGAAGCCGGAAAACGATGATGAGTTGGTCTTGCAACTCGGATAGGCCAGCGTTGTGTCATAGTAAGTTCTTTTGTAGTGCCGTCATTTAATTGCAGAGTAATAAGAGTCTCATCAATTGTGTAAGCTCCGTCGGGAACAACATGGACAACGGTTCCTTCCACTTCCGGTGGAACCATGCATTTATGAACGATGGCACGAGTCTCCGGAACCTCTGCGATAATATCTCCGCCACGAAGAAAATCTCCTTCTTTTACGGTGATGTGTGCTTCCCATTTCTTTTCACGGTCCAGAGAATCGACAGTGACACCGCGAGTGATAAAAGCTCCGCCGCTCTTGGCGATTTCTTCAAGAGGACGTTCGATACCATCAAAAATATTATTTAAGATTCCAGGGGCAAGAGTGACTGATACGGCACTTCCGCTGGCAACGACTTCCTCGCCGGGACGTAGACCGCTGGTCTCTTCATACACCTGGACAGTTGTCATATCTTTTGTCAGGGCAATTACTTCTCCGACAAGTTTTTCCTTTCCTACATAAACCATCTCGGACATGCGAAATCCTGTATTTCCCTTCAGATAAATGACGGGACCATTGATTCCGTAGATTGTAGCAGTATTAAGCAATTCCGTCACCTCCTGAGAATAAGAATTTATCATATTCATCTCGTAATTGTGTTTTAAATGAATGATCGATCAAAATATTTCTGTCGCGGATGACACAGCGGACTCCACCAATAAAATCTTCTGTACTGATTGTAAGCTGTGTGCCCGTAGCTTCCTCAAGAGAGGATTTCAAGGATTCATCTGACGGGTTAATATAAATTGTCATAGAAGATCCGTTCGCAAATGTAAGAGCATCCCGGATACAGCGAATCAAGAAATCCGGATAATCTGCTGATTTCATATAATCATGGACAAGCTCCAGAGTCTCTTTAAAAATCTTATCTTTCAGATCCTGCTGGATTTTGCTCTGCTCACGTTTTAAGTCAAGTTGTGCTTTGGCAAGCGATTGATTGATCTGCTGTTTTGCATTGATCGTCTCTGTTTTAATACGGATCTCAGATTGTCTTTGAGCTTCTACTTTGTGATCCTGTAATACTTTTTCAAGAGCATCCCGGTATGAGTCAATAATCTCATTGCCCTGAGCCCGGGCCTCCTCCATGGAGGTCGCCTGTAAATGTGCAATTTTTTCTTCTAAAGTCAAGGTACTACCTCCCTATAATTTTAATCCGATTGCTTCTGTGATATAAGAAGTGATAAAGTCTTTCTTTCGTCCGGTACCATGTCGGTCAGGAATCTCGATCAAAAGAGGCATCTTTCGCTCCAGACGGAATTGATCAATGATGTCTGGAAATTCCTGACCGAATTTTTCTGTCAGGAGGACGATACCAATTGTTTTGTCGAGCAAGACCTTCTCCAATTCTTCACGAAGTTCGTCACGTTCATGGACAACAACACCATCTACGCCGGCAAGACGCATGCCGGTATAGGTGTCGACGTTGTCACTGATTAAATACATTTTCATAAAATACTCCATTCCGGCTGCTGTATTAAATACCTGCAGCCCAAGCGGTGTTTTACAACTTTCCTAAAATCATGAAGGAGATAATCAGTCCATACAGACAAACACCTTCTGCAAGACCTACGAAAATTAAAGATTTACCAAGTACGCTGGAATCTTCACTGATTGCACCAAGAGCAGCACTTGCAGCACTTGCTACGGCGATACCGCCACCGATACAAGAAAGTCCTGTAACAAGAGCGGCTGCGATATATCCAAGTCCTGTTGCAAGTGAACCGGAAGTAGCTGCTGCATCAGCGGCGTGTACAGTTGGTCCGCCAAGCATCATGATCGATGCGATGGCAAAAGCACCAAAGAAGAAAAATGCGTTGACACCGATAGTACGTTTATAACGTTTTTTGTTTTTTTCTCCGATTAAGTAATATCCAAAAGGAATGATGATGCTCAGTACGAGAGCGACGATAAAAATAAGTTTTGTTGCAGTTGTCATAATAAACGCCTCCTATAAAATGATAATTTATTTCTTTGAGTTTGATTCAGTTTTTTGTGAATATGGTGAAAATGCATGTCCGGAACCACTGTAGAATCGACTGAACATTTCATAATATTCCAGACGAAGAACCTGAATTCCGACGATCAATCCCTCCATACCACACACGAACAAGTTACCGAGTACAATGACGATCCAGTTCGGATTACCCTCTTCGACACCGGCAAGCATCAGTACAACTTCCATCATTGCAGCATGACTGACAGCGAAAGCACCGATACGGACAAAGGACAAGGTGTTGGAGAAGTAGCTGAGCAGTGTTTCAAATAATTCAAAAAATCCCTGAATGAGGAACATTGCTTTGCTTTCTTCCATTTTGTTACTTTTCTTTTCAATCTTCTTTGTGAGTGGCTCACGGAATAAGATTAAAAGAAGAGGAATGCCAAACATAATGGCAAGAACCCATCCGGCAGGGGTTTTATGCCCTGTCATAAATAAAACGATAACAGCTACAATGGAAGCATAGAATACAAGTCCTGCAACACCATTGATATCAAACCAGGTAGCTTCTACATCGTGGCTACGAGCCGCATTTATAATATGGAGGATCATAGCAAATATAATGACACCCATACCAAAAGCAACAGCGACAATAAATACGGTGTTTAACTTACCGATAAAAGGTAATGTCGTCATATGGTCGATTGGTCTTAACCAAAGCGGCTGAATGATATCTTCAAATCCGAAAATGCTTCCGAATAAAAATCCAAAAATGGTGGAGAAGAAACCGGCACAGGATACAATTCCTGCCAGAGGAATCTTCTTAAAGTGATATAAAAGTCCGCCTCCGATCAAGAGGAGAAGTCCCTGACCAACATCACCGAACATTGCACCAAAGATGAAGGAATAAGTCAATGCAACGAAAATGGTAGGATCCATTTCATTGTGCGCAGGCAAACCATACATCTGTACATACATTTCAAAAGGCTTAAATAATTTTGGATTTTCCAGTTTCGTTGGCGGTTCTCCAAAATATTTATCCCGTTCTTCCTCTACAACAACAAAGACTTTGTCATCATTTTTAATTTCTTCTGTAAATTTTTCGACATCATCTTCTGCCATCCATCCGCATAAAATGTAATAATCTTCTTTGTTTTCTTCCATGCGGGCTGCCATCTTACGAACATCAAAGTTATTAGAAAGCTCTTGCAGACGTTTTTGTGCAGCAACCAGCTGAGGTCCCTGTTTTGTAAGGAAATCGGCAATTTGTTGATTTAGAGATTCAATCTCTTTTTGTGATTTATCAATCTCACGTGAAAGTGCTCGATATGCCTGTGAAGGTGTTCCTTTGTATTCATCTGTTAAAGTGATTCGCTCAAAATGAAGCGAACGGAAAATAGCATCCGCTTTCGGGGCTTCACCAGGCGATACGAAGTAAGCTCCGTATACATAAGTATCATCACGTTCGCCTTCTACATAAATAGCATCCAGGTCATCAGCCAGATATTTCTGCATTTTATGATAATATTCAATAGGAAGTTTTCCAAAGCGGTAAGCAATAAATCGATAATTCAGAACCTCTTGAATGTTGCAGTCCAATGGCTGGAAAGGCGAAATAATCTGTTGTTTCTGCTGAGCAGCTCCAATAGCCTGCTTCTGTTTTTCTTTTTTCTCTTGCAAATGTTCATACTCTTCATTTGCAGTACGTACAAGTTCAAACATATCGTCCAGAGCAAGTGTCGCATCTGGTTTGATCTTGTCGGGATTGTCCAGATAGCCAACAAATTTATTAGCCATACTAAGAGCATCCCGATATGGATTGAGTTCAACAAATGGTCGGAGATTGTCGACTGTTTTTAATTCAGACAATGCCGATTCCAATTGGATTTCATATTTGGAAAGGTATGTGTCGGTCACGCGGTCGATATCATTTCGAGGACCCGAAATGTTGATAAATTTCATTTTTACAATCATAGAGTTTTACCTCCAATATACGCTAACGTTTCACCAGGAGACAAATGGTAACGCACACATTCCATGGCGGTTGTCAGCTTTCTTAATTCTTCTTCTTTTAAGAACAGATACGTATTGAGCGTAGCAATAGAATAAGGATTCCTGCGTCGGTCTACCGTGTAAAGATGGTAAAGACAATCACGATACATCTGTTCAATTGTTAGTGTTTCATTGAAATCATAGTGCCTCCAGTAAGAAGTTTTTCGTAGAATATGATCAAATTCTTCTACAGAAGGTGCTTCAACCAGTTCTTTAACAAGTTCGGTTGAAAGTTTATAATGAATCGGTACTAATAATGCATAAATGTCTACCGGTTTCATTTCATAATATTTCTTTGCTCGATAAATCCATTGAAGATTTAACAGATCAATCTTTGAACCATAATCTCTTGTAAGAATCTCAAGCTCTTTTTTCTTTAAAACTTTTTTTCGCTTTTTCCAGACCTTGGCAAATGCATATTGATCCAGAGCAAGGTCGTAATCAAAAAGAGTAATGTTAGGTTTTTCCTTTAATCGCTTCAATGGTTCATAATATTCCGTATCTTTCAAATTCTCGATTAATTCATCCGTTGTACGTGATGTGATCAGTTTATCGATAGAAATCTGAGAATATTTATCGAAGAAATTCTTCTTATAATTTAAATCAAAAGGCTCGGAGTAATGATTGATCACAATACGGAAGCAATAATTGATCAAATCTACTTCATAGCGGGAAACATAAAGTTCCAGAAATTTTCGTTGTTCCAGCCCGCAAAAACGATAGATTTTAGAATAATCATAATATAATTGTCCAATTAAAACTTTCTCAATATTACCGCGATGAAGCTGCTCGTCAGACAAATCATTTAATACAAAGCTGTAAGAAGATTTCTCTTTTAGATAAGAAACAATTTCCGGGACGCTGTGAAGCTCGGCAATTTCTTCGAAATTTTTATCATTCAGAAGCCTTGCTTCCATTGCACGAATCTTAGTTACAATACCACTGTATGCCAGTAAATTTCCCATGTTTGTCACCTCGTTTGCATGAAAATGTGTTGTTACTTATAGTAAAATGTAAACAATGATGTGAAAACCTGTGATCTACACGGTCGTAATACGTGCTAAGATTTCCTGTGCATATTGCGAATGCCTTTCTTTATAATTCTTCTGCAAGGCAATGGTTGCAGAATTGTTATCACTACTTTGACCATTTAAAACATTTTGTGTATCAGTTTCCAGATGATCACGGATCTTTTGAATCTCGGACATGGTACGACTTTCTAATTCAATATCAAAGAGCCGTCGTTTTTCCTGATATTCTTTATCCAAAACTTCCTTTTGTGCCTCAGCATGCTCCACAATGGAAGAAGCGGCCGATTCGATTTCGGATAGTTTTTTTACAATAGAATCCATAAGAAGCCTCCCTTGTTGATTTTTACTTGTGATGTTTTTATCATACACCTTTTTGAAAAAAATACAATAAAAATAGCGGAAAACAAACGATAAAATTATACAAAATCACCAGAAAAACAGAGGGCGAAAAAATATTATCAAAAATTGACCGGTAGGATTGGTTTATGATATGATGAAAAAAATTAAAAATAAAAATGATAAAAATGATGGAAAAATAGCAGGTCAAACGAAGAATGACCTGATGAATGTTAGATAGTAGGAGGAAACAGTATGAGACTTAGAAATATTCCAAGAGCGGAAAGTACAATAGAGGCACATGATGCGGTAATCAATCAGCCGGAGGCAGAACGAGGAAAGTGGGCAAAGGTATTTGGGAATAGTAAACCAATTCATATTGAGATTGGGATGGGAAAAGGTCAATTTCTGCTAAATATGGCACTGGCTCATCCAGATGTAAACTATATTGGAATCGAACGTTATTCAAGCGTACTGCTTAGAGCAGTGGAAAAATTTGACAGAGATGAATACAGAGAACTTGAAAATATCCGTTTTATTTGTATGGATGCAAAAGAATTGGATAAAGTATTTGCGCCGGAAGAAGTGGACAAAATTTATCTGAATTTTTCAGATCCATGGCCAAAAGCAAGACATGCAAAACGAAGACTGACATCGAAAGAATTTTTGAAAAGATATGAAGGAATCCTTGCTCAGCATGGAAAAGTTGAATTTAAGACAGACAACACAGAGCTGTTTGATTTTTCCTTAGAACAGATAGAAGAAGCAGAAGGCTGGGAGCTGCTTGCACATACCTTTGATCTGCATCACAATGAAGAGATGAATAAAGGTAATATTATGACAGAGTATGAAGCGAAATTTTCAGCGAAAGGTCAGCCAATCAATAAGTTGATTGCAACAAGGAAATAAAAAAGTAGTTGTTACATATAATATAAAAAGCTTACGTTACTGTTCACAATCTAAAGTGAGCAGTAGCGGTGTTTGTGGGGATGTGTAAATGAAGAAAAAACGCAGAACCTGGAAAGTAGCGTTGAGTCAAAAGCTATATTGTAATGTAAAGTGGAATAAAATTGTGGTGTGTGTGAAGGACTCATTGGACGAAGTAAGCAAGGTCTTGAATTCTATAGGAAGAAAATGTTAAAGTAGCTTGTTTGAAAATGTAATTATTACCTTTGATAGGTGCAAAAATTAAAAAAATGTTCGAAATATGAAAAAAATATAAAAAAATACTTGCATTTTTTAAAAGCCTCCGATATAATATCTATTGTGTCACAGATGAGGCATACAAATTTAATAAAAGATGCGCGATTAGCTCAGTTGGTAGAGCACCTGACTCTTAATCAGGGTGTCCAGGGTTCGAACCCCTGATCGCGCACTCGGGAATCACTGTTTTTGACGGCTGCGAACGTCGGGGGCGGTGGTTTTTTTCATATTCTTCTTTAGTAATTTTGCAGGACTTATGTTATACTGTGGATAAATCAAAATGCAGAGGAGAGGATGCAAATGGGAATCTATTTGAATGGGACAACAGCATATACTTTGTACAAAAGTGAAACAGTTTGATGAAAGGAAGCGTATGAATAACAAAAGAAAGCAAATTATAAAAATAGTTATACCATTAATAATTGCATTATTGTCTGTTTTTGTATTCGCTCGATTCACAACATCTACAGAATATCATGCCAAAACAATACAGTCTTTGAATGAAAAGAAGACAACGGTTATGGAATTGACAGCGGCTTCCACGGCAGCTTCAGCGGCAATCACGTTGATTCCGGGAGATACAGGAACTCCGATTGCGGAAAAACTGGCAGATTTGAGCTCGTATTTTCTGGTTGTATTATGTGCATTATTTTTGGAAAAATATTTGCTGACGATAACGGGCTATGCAGCATTTATGATATTAATACCAATTGCCTGTGTATTATATTCGGCGAGTGAGATATTTAAACGGAACATATGGAAGCAGTTTGCATATAAGTTGGTGTTATTTGGACTTGGTATCTATCTGATTGTGCCGGTCAGTGTAAAGGTATCGGATATGATAGAGACAACATATCAGACATCTATTGAGCAAACAATCGATTCGGCAAAACAGACGACAGAAGAAATCAAAGATAGTAGCGACGAAGAGGAAAGTAGTGGTGTGAGTGGATTTATTTCCAAAGTGAAAGATGGAGTATCGGATACAACGGCTAAAATACAAAATGTGTTGAATAATTTTATTGAGGCGTTGGCGGTTATGATCGTAACTTCATGTTTGATTCCGATATTGGTAATGATATTCTTTGTGTGGATTATTAAGAGCATGCTGGGAATGGATATGACCGGATGGAAGCGGATTGAGAGAATATAGGTATGGACCCAGACAGGGACGGAGTTTCATGGTTTTTTTGCTGAGCAAAAGGCCATTAAACTCCGTCCCTGTCTGGTCTATACCTGTCTGGTTAGTTATCCAACAACCATTTCCAAATAGGAATTACCTCAATATTGATTCCATCGCAATCAATAACAGCCTCTTCGCTATTAGTAATGAGAATACATTTGGCGTTGGGGATAAAATTATTTAGCTTCACAAAGGCTCTGGTTTCACGTTCTCTTGTATCTATGTTATCCAGAACCTGCATATTGACCTGGATAGCAAGATTGTCTAATGGTACATAAAAGTCAATTTCTACATTATTCTCAAAGAAATAGACATTTTCGGTACCATAACGTCGCATCAGTTCGATTGCAACAAGATTTTCCAGTTGAGCAGATTTGCAGTCTAGCAGCATAAGTCCTAGAAGTCCGGTATCCATAAAGTAATACTTAGGAGAAGTCTCTTTTTCTACAAGTTTGGCGGCATAGTTTTGCAGAGTAAAGAGCAGGTAGGAGTCTGTCATATAATTGACATAGTTTATTACGGTTTGTTTACCGATAGACATTCCACTACTTTTTAATATATTAGTCAGTCGGTTATACGATAAAGGTTTTGTGACAGATTCTGCAATTTTCTTTAAAATCAGCCTTATTGCGAAATCGTTGGTGATTTTATTTCTGGTTATAATATCACCAAGATATACGGTTTGATAGATGCTGTTCAAAAAAGCCCTTTTGTTCTTTATTTCAACTAATTCAGGAAACGCTCCATAAGTTACGTATTCGTTATATTGATTTTGGACATCTGCCCTGTCTTTGGTGCTAATAACATCCAGATAATTCTTTGTCATATTATTTGCAATTAGATATTCAGAGAAAGAATATGGATAAACATTCATAATAACAAAGCGCCCACCTAAAGTAGAAGCTATTTCGTTACTTAGCATTTTACTATTACTGCCAGTAATATTGATTCGATATTTCATATCCGCAATTCTGCGAACGAACTTTTCCCATCCGTTAATATTTTGAATCTCGTCTAAAAATAGATATGGTTTGACATCAGTTCCGGATAGTTCTAATCCGATTTCTAAAATGAGATTTAGATCTTCAGCAGTCATTTCCAAAAGACGCTCATCTTCAAAATTTACATAAACAATTTGGGACAAGGGAATTCCATTGTCTTCTAATTGCTTTATTTGTTGATACATCATATATGACTTTCCGGTTCTTCTGATACCAACAAAGCAATAATTGACATTGGTTTCTAGAGAATACTGTCTTGTTATTAATGGATTGTTGAGATAAATATCTTTTTGATCAATCATGATTTGTTTTATAGTATCTCGATTCATAATATATGTCACCTCTTTCTATATGAGATAATTATATATCAATATTGTCTTGCATACAAGACAATATCATGAATAAGTTGTCTTGTTTAATGAGGATGGAGATATAAATAGTATATGCGTATTGATGGGTATTATAACAGGGACCAAACAGGAACCAGACAGGGACGGAGTTTAATGGCTTTTTTGCGAGCAAAAAGGCCATTAAACTCCGTCCCTGTGGCTTGTATTTTGACGAAATATGGGTTAAATTGTTCTATATAAATGCTGACAGAGGGGATGATATCATGATTAAATTAAATGACTACCTGTACTCAGGAGATACCATATTCCGCATCCTGGATAAGTACATAGCAGATTTGCGAAAAGAAGCAAAGCGGACGCACAATGCGATTGATCTGACACATTGTAATTTTTTACTTCAGATCAGAGGTCTGTTGGAGCATAATGATTTCCTGACGGCACAGTCACAGCAAATCCGGGAGTTTTATAAATATATGGCAAAAGAATATCCATTCCTTGCATTTACTTTTAAAGGACGTATTAAATCATTAATTAGGGCAGAGGCAAAGTTTAATGGTTATATAGTAGAATATATCTATGATTACTATGTGGAAAGAGGAACGTATCCGTCTGTATCAGAAATCAAGGATCGGTTAAGTTGTTTTCGTGATTTTATTGCATATCGTATTGTCATCTCAATGCCAAAATGCCATTATCCAAATGAAGAAAAACGGAAAGCAGAGGAGTTAAAATGTTTGTACGAAATTGCAAATGTATTGCCGGGATTTTTGGAGGAACGCGGATTTACTGCTGAATCGGCATATGGTGTAAAGATAAGTGAATCACCACTTCTGAATGAGGAAGTGAAACCTTATTATCGAGATTATATTTCCAATCAAAGTGCAAACGGCTATCAGTCGTTACATATTACTTTTTTTGATAATTCATCCAGAAGCTTTATGGAAGTCCAGATTCGAACAAAAACAATGGACGATATTGCAGAAATAGGACAAGCAAATCATACAGCATATGAGAAGAAACAAAAAGAAGAACGTGCAAGGCGAGACGTAATTCCAAAAGGAGAGTGCAGATATTTTGATGAAGCATATGAACGAGGAATGGATCTGCTGGGAATAGAACTGAATAAATTAGATGTTAATATGTTTGGGGCAGTGGATAACAATTTAATTAATGATGGATGTGGATTATATCGCGGACGACTGATTCTGCCGTATGAACATTTGTCACGTTTTCAAAATGATTTAATAGATTAGAACCGGATAGGGACGGAGTTCAATGGCTTTTTGCGAGCAAAAAGCCATTGAACTCCGTCCCTAATCGGCTCAAAGTCGCCCCCACCCGTTTGTGGGGGCGAGCGACTATTTCTGATACTTACTTTCCGGTGACACCTCTACATGAGGGCACTCGATTTTCTCCTTAATCGGAGTAGCAGGTGCAACCCAGCGAATTGCATTCTTAATAATCTGTAGCACATGTGGATTATGGTAGGTAGGATTTGTCTCGTGTCCAGGCTGGAAATAGAACACTTTACCATAACCTCTTGTCCATGTACAGCCAGAACGGAAGACTTCTCCTCCGCGGAACCAGCCGGTGAAGATAACATCATCCGGTTTTGGAATATCAAAGTATTCTCCGTACATTTCTTCCACATCTAATTCGAAACTTGCAGGTATACCCTGTGCAATCGGATGAGTCGGTGAAGTTGTGAAAATACGTTCAAAATCACCCTCACGCCACTGTAAAGTGCAGCTTGTACCAAGCAGGAAACGAAGTGGCTTACAAAGGTGGGCAGAATGCAGGGCGATAAATCCCATTCCGCGAAGCACACGATCCTGAATCTTGCGGGCAAGGTCGTCTGGTACTGCATCATGTCCGACATGAGCCCACCAGACTAAAACATCTGTCTTTTCAAGAAGCTCATCAGGCAGTCCAAATTCCGGCATATCAAGAGTGACAAGTGTCACAGATACATCGTCCATCTGTGAAATATAATCTTTTAATGTTCCACCAAGTCCGAGCGGATAAGCTTCTTTGATTGCTTTGGAGCCTTTTGCGTGATACTTTTCAACTTCTTCTCGTTTGTCTTCCGGAATCTTAACAAAACGATAATCCGGAGTCGTCATTTCCTGAAGCTTTTCATACCAAATTGTAATGTTTATCATGGAATAGTAACCTCACTTTCTAAAAACTAATCTTATTATAACAGATTTGCAGATAAATTCACGTATAAATCTGTTATAAAAATGTAAATGGGTTGCCTGAAAACTCAGAATATGATATTGTTTTTCTGGCTGAAATAACAAATGCTAAGCTCAAAAATACTTCGCTAAGTGTTTAAAGTAGGGAGTGAATCCGTTGGAAAATACAAAAAAAAAATATAGAAAAAAAACAAACAAAAAAGAACAGGCAAAAGAAACTCTTGTTGTAAGAGATATTTTAAAGGAAGAAACAGTTGCCTTTCTGGATACAGAATTTCTTACGTCTCAGCGTAAAGGTGGTGCACCATCAAAACTAGTATCAATAGGATTTGTAATCTGCCGCAAGGATTTTAAAGAAGTGGACAGATTTCATTCGTATATCTATATGGATGATGAATTGCATAATCGTTTCCGAGAAGTGACAGGAATTACGGAAGAAGATTTGCTAAATGCACCAGAATATGAAATGGTGATGGAAGAAGCTGCACAGCGTATGGCCATCTGGAATGTAACGAGAATTTTTGTCTGGGGGCCGGATCAGACGGTTATTCAGAGAGACCTTCAGGCATATCGGGGGGATATTTCTAAACGAGCAAGAAAATCGGTCAATCGAATGATACGTATGATCAAGGATATCGAAGGCATTTATTCCAAAAAGTTAAAAATACACAATATAGGAATCGCTAATTTGAAATTACTCTGTGGACTTGGTTCGGAAGTGAGTCATGATGCATTAGATGATTCAATTGATTTGAAAGAAGTAGTACAATATCTTGATACAAAGGGATGTCCGGATTATATGGTACAGGCAATGAAAACGTACTTATCGGACAAGGAATTGTATTGCCGTTATCGCAGATTTCATGAGAAATGGGATGAAGTACCTGGAAATTTGCTTGAAAAAAGTAAGGAATTGCTGTTGGAGTTAGAGAAGATCAATTCGATGGAAGCGAAAGCACTGCGAGATGATATTCATGTAATATGTACAGGGAAAGATACTATATTTCCTACACCGGAAGAATATCTGGAACAAGAGTTGTTATAAAATATTATACTTGCGAATAACATAGTATTGTGGTAGAGTAATGAGCAGACGGACGAGGGCGTTTGAAGTATGGAGATACTTTGAACGCTCTTTTTTTGTTTGTTGTATAGAAAAAGAAAGAGGAGGATGAAACATGAACACGGGAGATACAGCATTTATGATGATTTGCACAGCATTTGTGTTTTTTATGACACCCGGACTGGCGTTTTTTTATGGAGGACTTGTCAGACGAAAAAATGTCGTTAATACAATGATGGCATGTGTGGCAATTATGGGATTGTCAGTAGTTATGTGGACATTATTCGGATATTCATTATCATTTGGTGGAAATCATGGAGGAATTATCGGAGATTTCCGCTGGTTTGGGCTAAATGGAGTTGGAATGGAGCCAGGACCATACGCAGATACGATACCGCATTTGGTATTCTGTGCATTTCAAATGATGTTTGCGATGATCACACCTGCTCTGATTACAGGCTCTCTTGTAGGAAGAATGAGATTTAAGGCATTGTTCTTATTTGTAGCATTGTGGTCAGTTGTAGTATACTATCCATTGGCACACATGGTATGGGGAGAAGGCGGATTACTGGCAGCAATCGGTTCTGTAGATTTTGCAGGCGGCGATGTAGTACATATCAGTTCTGGTATTACGGCACTGACATTGGCAATTATTCTTGGACGCCGTAGAGGCTACGAAGTGATGACATATCGAATCCACAATATTCCGTTTGTTGTATTAGGTGCAACAATTCTCTGGTTTGGCTGGTTCGGATTCAATGCAGGAAGTGCACTTGAAGCAAATGGTTTGGCAGCACATGCTTTTATGACATCCGCAATTTCAGCTGCAGCGGCATTGCTTTCATGGATGCTCTTAGATGTATTACATAATGGAAAATCAACGTTGGTTGGTGCAGCAACAGGTCTTGTTGTTGGTTTGGTGGCAATCACACCAGGTGCAGGATTTGTTCCAATCTGGTCCTCCTTTATCATAGGAGCATTGGTAAGTCCAATCTGTTACTATGGAGTTGCATTAATAAAGAAAAAACTGAAAATAGATGATGCGTTGGATGCTTTTGGCTGTCATGGAATAGGAGGAATCTGGGGCGGAATCGCAACAGGTATTTTCGCACAGAGCTCAATCAATGACGTTGCCCGCTGGGATGGATTAGTATTCGGAGACTATCATCTGTTTGTAGCACAAATCGTAGGAATCATCATTACAATGATAATTGCTGTTGTAGGAACATTGATTTGCGTAGCTATAGTAAAAATATTTACGCCTCTTCGCGTGGATGTAAAAGATGAGCAGGTAGGTCTGGATATTTCACAACATGGAGAAAGTGCATACCCAAGCTTCAATGGATTGGATCAGTAAAATAGTTATTTAGGAGGTCACTCAAAATGATGATTAAAATAGATGCAATTGTGAGAGAAGAAAAGTTTGAAGATGTCAAACAGGCATTGCAGGATATAGAAGTGAATGGAATAACAGTGTCGCAGGTAATGGGGTGTGGTGCTCAACGAGGATACACAGAAATCGTACGTGGTATGGAAATTGGGATTCAAATGAGACCAAAAATAAAATTTGAAATTGTTGTTTCTTCTGAAGAGTGGGAGAAGAAAACGATTGATGCGATACAGAAAGCGGCATATACAGGAGAAATGGGAGATGGAAAGATATTCAGTTATGAAATTCGTTCGGCATTGAAAATCCGTACAAAAGAGACTGGATATGATGCCATTCAAGTGACAGAATAAAGGAAAAGTCAGCTTTACATTACAATAATAATGAAGATATTGAAAAAAGATAAAAAAAATAAAAAAAAGCTTGCATTTTTCAAAATGCTATGATAATATAAATTTCGGCTGTTACAGACGGCACAGCCGAAATGAATAAGGCTCCATGGTCAAGCGGTTAAGACATCGCCCTTTCACGGCGGTAACACGGGTTCGATTCCCGTTGGAGTCATTTAAAGTGCTTTATGCACTTTTTACATATAGAATAAGGCGCAGTAGCCAAGTGGTAAGGCGTGGGTCTGCAACACCCTGATTCATCGGTTCAAATCCGATCTGTGCCTCTTACAAAAAGCTCGAAAACACGTAGTTTTCGAGCTTTTTTGTTCTGTATTCATACAAATGATTATCAAAGAAAAATGTTGTAATCCGATTATTGATATGGCATAATAAAAATGGCAATGTTAAAAATATGCCAAAAAAAAGTAAATAATAAGTAAAAAAATAGTACAGAAGATGTCGTCCCCGGACATTAAAAGGGGACATCAAAGGAGAAAGTTATGGCAATCGTTTCAATGATTTTATCTTTGTTGAGTGGAGTGGCGCTGTTTTTGTTTGGAATGTCACTTATGGGAGATGGACTAAAGTCTGTCGCAGGTAATAAGCTGGAAGCATTTCTTTACAAGATGACGAATACTCCGCTGAAGGGAGTCGCACTTGGTACCGGAGTAACCAGTGTTATTCAATCTTCCTCTGCAACTACGGTTATGGTAATCGGTTTTGTAAACTCCGGTATGATGAAGCTAAAACAGGCTATCGGTATCATCATGGGAGCTAATATTGGAACCAGTATTACAGGATGGATTTTATGTCTCTCCTATATTCAAGGTTCCAACGGAGTGGCAAGTCTTTTATCTACAGCAACAATTTCTGCAGTAGTGGCAGTAATTGGTATTATCCTGCGTATGTTCGGTAAAAGAACAGTGCATAAGAATCTTGGTAATATCATGTTGGGATTTTCAATCTTGATGACAGGTATGCAGACCATGAGTGGGGCTGTGGCACCATTGAAAGAAAGTCCGGTATTCGTAGATATGCTTACAATGTTCTCGAATCCATTGGCAGGTATTTTAGTAGGTATCTTATTTACAGCAGTATTGCAGAGTGCATCCGCAACAGTCGGTGTACTGCAGGCACTCTCAGTAACAGGATTATTAACATTTGCAAGTGCATTTCCGATTGTTCTTGGAATTGGTGTAGGTGCTGCCTGTCCAGTTTTAATTTCAGCTATTGGAGCTAATAAGAACGGTAAAAGAACAGCACTTGTATATTTGATGAATGATTTATTCGGTTTGGTTGTATGGTCAGTTATTTTCTATATAGTGAATGCATTTGTTCATTTTACATTTATGGACATGATTATGTCACCAGTAAGTATAGCGTTGTTAAACACAGTATTCCGTGTAGCAACTGTATGTGTGCTCTTCCCATTTATTCCGAAGCTTGAGCAGTTAGTCTGCTATCTTGTAAAAGACAGTGCGGAAGAATTGGAAGATGAAGCGGATTTTGACTTGTTGGAAGAACGTTTGATCAATTATCCGGCATTAGCTATCGGACAGTGTCACAGAGCTATGAATGGAATGGCAAAGAAGCTTCGTAAGAATGTAAACAGAGCGATGAACCTGATCAATAATTATCAGCAGGATAAGTTTGATAAGGTACAGCGCAAAGAAGATTTGATAGATAAATACGAAAGCCGACTTGGTGAGTATCTTATTAAACTGACAAAACACGAGATGAATACACTGCAGACTACACAGGTATCCTTGTATCTGCATACAATCAATGACTTTGAACGAATTGGAGATCATGCATCTTATATCGCACATTTATCGAATGAGATGCACGATAATCATATTCAATTTTCACAGTCGGCATGGGATGAATTAAATGTGGTAATGGAAGCTGTCCGTGAAGAAATCAATATAACATGTAATGCATTTATGAATGACGATAAAGAGGCCGCTGAACGTGTGGCACCATTGGGTATGCTTATTACAAAAATGTGTGACGAGTTGAAACTGCACCATGTAGCACGTCTTAGTGATGGAATTTGTGGTCTGGAAGAGGGAACGGTATTCAATGATATTTTGAATAGTTTTAACCGTATTGCAGCACACTGTGCCAGTGCAATGGTAGCGTTGATGAAGAGTGGAGAGGTAGATTCAGATCCACATATCCATGACTCTAAGATTTATCCATCGAATAGTCCGCGATATCTTGAGTATCTGAAAGAGTATTGCGAAAAATATGATATGAAAAATGAAGATCATGTGTTAAGCATGGAGCCTGAAGAAATTGAATAATAATTGATAGTTCTATAAAAAATCACCGGCAGAATCGTTTGAACAGATTCTGCCGGTGTTTTTTTCAAATTAATCCAAGTGTTTTTAAAATATACAGCCACCCTGTCACGGTAAAGGAACTAAACAATGTTGTCAGCATAACAACACTGGATGTTAATACACCCTCATGCCCCATATTACGAGACATGACATAGCAGGCAACAGTTGTTCCTGACCCGAGCATTACGAGTATCGCAAGTAATTCTTCGTTTCGAAATCCAAGCAAAACTGCAATCGGAAGAAATAAGGTACAAAGCCCGATAAGTTTGATAAAAGTTGCGGTAACTGCTGGTTTTGCCTTGCCAAGAGCCTTGTGAATATCAAACATAGCTCCCATAGCCATTAACCCAAGCGGTGTTGCGGTAGCTCCAATGCTGGTTGCAGTCTTATTTAAAATCTGTGGCATTGGTATTTTTAGTGCAGACCATATAAATCCGGCAACAATACCAAGAATAATCGGATTTGTGAGAATCCCGATCAGAGTCTTTTTCAGAACCTTCGAGTCCAGGCCTTTTTGTTCCGGCTGGAAAAATGACAGGACAATAACTGCCATAATATTATAGAGAGGAACGCTTCCGATGATCATAAGCGGAGCCATACCGGTATTGCCGTATATATTTTGAATAAATGCAATACCGAGAATGGCGGCACTGCTTCGGTAAGACGCCTGAATAAACTCTCCCTGAATGGTTTTATCTTTCCAAAGAAGAGAAAAAAGCGCAACTAAAATAATGCTCAGCAGTGTTGCTATAAAACAGAAAAGAACGAATTTACCATTCCAGGCACTTTTAAAGTCAACTTTTGCCAAATCAGCAAATAGCATAACCGGGAGTGGAACACGAAATACAAAAGCATTCATTTTCGTGGCAAATTCTTCATCAATCCAGTTCAATTTTCGAAAAAATAGTCCCAGAACCATAAGTAAAAAGATTGGGATGGTAGCATTTAAGCTAAAAATTAAATTATCCATTTAAATAAGCCTCCTAAAACATATGATTATCATAGCATATGTTTTAGGAAATGGCGTGTTTTTTGTATAAAACAAAATGTGGATATTAAAAAAGAACAAACTAAAATCCACTGCACTATCATAATAATTGTAGTACAGTGGACTTTAAATTATTTCATCCATCGGATGTTGTCCTCCTTATTTATTTGATATCTATTTAAAACTATTATCTCAAATAGTATTCTTATGGTATTTTATTTTAATTTCCCATTGGATTTTACCTCTTTCACGTATTTGGATATTCAGTTTTTATTTAGTATCCCATTGGATTCTACCTCTTTCGTTAAATTTGTATTCGAATATTTTATTTAACGTCCCATTGGATTTTACCTCTTTCATTAAATTAAATATTGTTTTTTTATGTCTGTCCCATTGGACTTTACCTCTCTTTCATTAATATTGTGTCTGTTTTAAATTACTCTTTCTGGTGGTCCGTACCTCTTTCTTTAAATTTTATCTTTAAATAAGATTTATTTTCTTAGGAGTTTTTTGTTCTCCTTGTTTTGTTGTCTTTATAATATCTTACTATGCTGAAAAAGTCAATAGAAAATCAGAAAAAAATATTAAAAATATTTAAATTAACAGATAATAAGAAAGAAAAGTGATAAAAAACAGATTAAAAAAACAAGGTGAAAGTATGTTACAATGAGAATATGTAAGGAAATCGTTGCGAAAGGAGTCAGAGGATGTTCAATTCACAGGAACAGAAGATTTTACATTTATTAGTAAAAGCGGAATATATGACAGCAACAGAATTGTCAGAAAAGCTCGGTATTGGTGTTAAAACGGTGAGAACAAGAATTAAAGAGTTAAATTCACAGCTGACGCAATATGATGTGGCGATTTCTTCAAAGCCACGTTATGGATATTATTTGAATAAGGAAGAAAAAGAACAGATAGAGGTACTCTTGAAAAATGGAATCTATGATGAAGGACAAATCCCGGCAACATCAAGGGAACGTATTCATTATTTACTTGCATATTTGTTGAATCAGAAGGATTATGTGAAGTCTGAGAATTTATGTGAGTTTCTTTACATTTCGAAAGGAACTCTTACGAATTCGCTTCGTCAGGTAGAGGAAGTTTATCAAAAATATCATATTACGATAGATAAGAAGCCGAACTATGGAATTAAGGTTAAGGGACGAGAATTTGATATCCGTCAATGTATGATGGATGTGTTTGTTAAAAAGGACGGCTTAGAAGGTGTTGGAAGAATTTATCAGACGCAGGAGATTCAGTCACTTGGCAAACACGTTTATCAGTGTATGCAAAAGTACGGGATAGAATTTTCGGAAATCGCATATAATGATTTTATTGAACATATTTATATTGCGATTCGAAGAATCCGTCAAGGACAATTTGTGGAGGAGATGCAGGGTCTGAAAACAGGACAGGCCGAGACGGAGTTTATTAAAGAACTGGCAGAGTTTATTGAAGGAGAATATCATGTGACATTTCCAAAAGTGGAGCAGGAGTATCTGTTGCTGCAATTGGCGGGAAAAGGTATAGTGAAGGAAGGACAGCGGCAAGACAATTTTGTGATGCAAAGCGAGATGGATGAGCTTGTAGATCAGATGTTGAATATGGTTTACAGAGAATTTCAAATTGATTTTCGCAATAATCTGGGACTGCGTATGGAATTGAATCAACATCTGGTTCCGCTTAGTATTCGATTAAAGTATCATATTTTTTTCAGAAATCCGATGCTGGAAGAAATTAAAAAGAATTATATTTTTGCGTATACAGTCGCATTTCAAGTGTCATCTATTTTGAAAGAATACTATGAATGTGATATTTCCGAGGATGAAATAGGAGAACTGGCTGAAATTTTTGAACTGGCTCTTGAGCAGAGGGAGAGTGACAAGAAGAAATATTCCATTCTAATCGTATGTGCTTCGGGACGAAGCAGTTCGCAGCTTTTGAAATATCGATATAGCCAGGAGTTCAAAGAAAATATCAAAGAAATATATGTATGTAATCTGTATGAAGTGGAAGCATTTGATTTTTCAAAAGTAGATTATGTTTTTACAACTGTTCCAATTCAGACATATGTACCGGTGCCGATTTTAGAAGTGAGTTCTTTCTTAAAAGAGAGCGATATTACAGCGGTCAGAAAGTTGTTTGAGCAGGAAAGCAAAGAGTTTTTGAGAAAATATTATCGGCCGGAATTGTTTTTTACAGATATACACGGAACAACAAGAGATGAAGTGTTGGCAAAATTATGTGGTCGTGTGGAGATGGCTACGAGAAAGAATACTGTATGGGGAAATATTGTATCAGCGGCCGATTTATTTGCATCTGTATTAAGCAGAGAGGAATTGTCTCCTACAGATTATGGCAATCTGGTTGCAATTCCGCATCCTGATAAAGTATTTTTGGAAACTACGTTAGTGGCAGTAGCTATATTAGAAAAGCCGATAATCTGGAATAGAGAACAGGTGCAAATAATTATTTTGACTCTGATAGGAAGTGAGGAGGATCCGGACATTCAAAAATTTTATGAAGCAACTACGGATTTATTGCTGAGGACAGAAGATATTTCTGAGCTTATACATAGAAGAACATTTGACTCTTTAATTGGAATGCTGAAAAAATAAAAATATCTGGTCTGATTATATCAGATGTGAGATGACTCCCACCTCTGTAGGTGGCGAGTAACAAATCAGTATCAGTGGTGGGAGTCAATCCCCCATCTGATATAGCCTCCGGCAGGATTGCAGAGATGCGCAGAAGAAGTATGTCATGCATTGCATGACGCGCATCTCGCAGCAAGAATGCAGAGGCATTCTTGAATTTTTTAAATCCAGGTTAGAATAGTAATACAAAAATTGCCACATTAAATGTGGCTTTTTTTTCGTTGGAGTTTTATGTAAAGGAATGGTAAAGTAGGGATTAAGAGAGAGAGGAAACGATATGAAGTACATTACATTACTTTGTAACGCCGGGATGTCTACCAGTCTCATGGTTAATAAGATGAGAAGGATAGCGACAGAGCAGAATATAGAAGTAGAGATTCATGCGATGGCAGAGTTTGCATTTCAAAAGTATGACAAGCCAACCGATGTATTGCTTCTTGGGCCACAGGTCAGATATAAGTATGATGTCTTGAAAGAACAGTTTGAATCGACCGGAACCCCAATTGCGGTAATCGACTCTCAGGCTTATGCATCGATGGATGCAGAGGCAGTGTTAAAAACAGCATTAAATATGATAAAAGAAAGATAATAAGAGGAGGACAAAACAATGGCAAAATTTACTTATGTAATCACAGATGAGGTAGGACTTCACGCAAGACCAGCAGGACTTCTGGTTAAGAAAGCAAAAGAGCTTGGAGCAAAAATCACACTTGCATGCAATGGAAAAACAGCAGATGCTACAAAGATCATGGCAATCATGGCTATGGGAGTCATGAAAGATATGGAAGTTGAAGTAACTGTTGAAGGTGACAATGCTGATGCAGCAGCTACAGAATTAGAAGCATTCTTCAAAGAAAATCTGTAATTAGAAGAATAAGAAGCATTTGAATAACTGTTCGGTACAGAAATAGGGTGTGCTGGACAGTTATAAATTTATTATTAAGTTAAGGCGGGGTCATTATGGAAATTATTCAGGGAAAAGCTATTTTCGGTGGAATTGCAATCGGTCCGATTTCGTTTTTTGCAAAAGAGCAGAAACAGGTAAAACGTACAAAAGTTGAGGATACAGAAGCTGAAATTGCACGCTATGAAGCGGCATTGACAACAGCAATTGAACAGTTGGGAGCATTGTATGAGAAAGCCCTCAAAGAAGTGGGCGAATCTGAAGCACAGATTTTTGAAGTACATCAGATGATGTTGGAAGACGATGATTACAATGATTCTGTTAAAAATATTATTACTAGTCAGGGACTTAATGCAGAGTATGCAGTAGCTACTACAGGAGACAATTTTTCGACAATGTTTGCAGCAATGGATGATGAATATTTCCAGGCAAGAGCTGTGGACGTTAAAGATATTTCTGAACGTATCATTAATATTTTGATGGGAATCGGAGAAGCGAAAGTGTCTGATGAGCCATCTATTATTGTTGCAGAGGATCTTGCACCTAGTGAGACTGTTCAGATGGATAAGAGTAAATTACTTGGTTTTGTTACAAGACTTGGGTCTTCTAATTCTCATACAGCAATTCTTGCAAGAACAATGAATATTCCTGCTCTGATTCAAGTAGATATTAAAGAAGAATGGAATGGAAAACAGGCGATCATTGATGGATTCAGTGGTAAATTTATTATCGAACCAGAAGCAGATGTATTGGAAGAGTATCAGAAGAAACAGGCAGAACAACAGGAAAGAAGACGTCTTCTTGCAGAACAGAAGGGTAAACCGACTGTGACAAAGAACGGAAAAGCAATTAAGCTTTTTGCAAATATTGGTTCTGTATCAGATCTTCAATCTGTAATGGAAAATGATGCAGCTGGAATAGGATTGTTCCGAAGTGAATTCCTTTATCTGGAGTCTGATGCATATCCGACAGAAGAGGAACAGTTTAAGGCTTACAAGATGGTAGCAGAGACGATGGCAGGTAAGAAGGTTATTATTCGTACATTGGATATCGGAGCTGATAAACAGGTAGATTATTTTGAGTTAGATAAAGAAGAAAACCCGGCAATGGGACTTCGTGCTATCCGCATCTGCCTGACAAGACCGGAAATCTTTAAGACACAGTTGCGTGCACTTTTAAGAGCAAGTGCATTTGGTAATATCGCAGTAATGTATCCAATGATCATTTCTGTTGAAGAAGTTCGCAAGATTAAAGCTATTATGGAAGAAGTAAAGGCTGAACTGGATGAAGCAGGAATCCCATATGGCAATGTAGAACAGGGAATTATGATTGAGACACCTGCAGCAGTAATTTTAAGTGATCTGCTTGCAAAGGAAGTTGATTTCTTTAGTATTGGTACAAATGATTTAACACAGTATACATTAGCAATTGACCGTCAGAATGCAAAATTAGATGAGTTCTATAATCCTCATCATGAAGCAGTTTTAAGAATGATTCAGATGGTTGTTGAAAATGCTCATAAGGCCGGAATCTGGGCTGGAATCTGTGGAGAACTAGGAGCAGATCTGGAACTTACCGACAGATTTATGGAGATGGGTGTAGATGAATTGTCAGTATCTCCAACATTTATCTATCCTGTAAGACAGAAAATCAGAGAATATGATGGAGAGACAAAATAGGTTACTGTTCACAGTACCTGTCTCGCCATTTTAAAATGAAATAAGGTTATATGGTAGCTCATATAAATATAGAGGCATCCCGGCGTTTCCGCCAGGATGCCTCTTGCTGTTCAAAAATACTGTTCACAGTAACTATTTGGCAATTTTTCAAAGAGAGACAGAGATAAAAATATATTGAGAATATACCAGAGTGCGTTATAATGGGGAATAGAAAACAAAAGATTATCATTGCGTGTTCTTATGGAACAGACAGTTTATAGATTTAGTCAGAAAAGAAAGAAGATGCATCATGGAAGTAATAAAACAGAAAGAATTGTGGGAAAATCAATTGCAGACATGTTTGAGCAAGTTAGATGTTGAATATTCGTATCAACTTGCAAAACGAATGGAAAAGGAAAAAACAAATCCGGTGCTGGGATATCGAACAGCAGGCTCAAAGGCAGAGATTGCCACAGGTAATATGTTGTATGAGGAAATGAAACGGATTGGTTTGTCGGATGTGACAAAAGATGAATTCCGTCTGGATTCGTGGGAGTTTGAGAAAGCTGTTTTGAAATTCAAAGACAAAAAAGGGAAGGAATATAGTTGTCAGTTAGGAGCGTATCAGACCAACTTTGTAACGGATGGATTTCAGGAGTATGAGATTGTATATGTAAATAAAGGAACTGCCGAAGATTATGAAGGGATGGATGTAGAAGGTAAATTAGTTCTTGCAGAAATCAATCAGCGGGATGAATGGTGGATTAATTATCCTGCTTATCAGGCATATTTGAAAGGTGCGGTCGGATTTATTGCAGTGCAGGAGCATGGATACGGAGAAAAATACGATACCTCTCTAAATGCACAGGATATCGCAGGTCCGGAATATGCGGCAGCATTTTCCATGTCACAGGCAGATGCAAAGAAGTTAAAAGAATGTATGGGAATATCGGCTGAGTATAATATGGGCTCAACATGTGTGGAAGTAAAACAGCCAATTTCAGCAAAAGTATGGTTGGATGCCAAATCTATGGTTCGGCGAAATGTACCGGCATATAATATTGTGGGAAAGATTCCGGGAGAAGAGACGGAACAGATGATTTTGTTGACGGCACACTATGATTCATATTTTGATGGATTTCAGGATGACAATGCCGCAGTCGCAATGATTATCGGAATGGCGAAGGCAATGTTGGAGGGCGGTTATCGCCCGGCACATACGATTGTAGTTTGTGCGGTGGCTGCAGAAGAGTGGGGTGTATCAGATTCTAAATTTGACTGGTCAACCGGCGCATACAATCAGGTCTTTCGAGTGCATCCGGAGTGGCGGGGGCATATAATTGCGGATTTGAATTTTGAATTGCCGGCACATGCACATCACAGTCGAGATGCAATCCGGGGAACATATGAATATGTGGATTATTTCGAACAGTTTGTAAAACAGATTGATGTACCGAAAAAAGCATATCCGGATGGAATAACAGTATTGTATCCGATCGAGACATGGTCGGATGATTTCTCTATTTCAATTGCAGGAATTCCTTCGCTGGTAAATGATTTCAGTGATGGACCATTTATGGAAAATTATTATCATTCTCAGTACGACAATGAAGAACTGTATGAAGAACCGGTGTATCGTTTTCACCATGAATTGTATTTGAGATTGATCTTGGAAATGGACAAACTGGTACTTCCGCCGCTGAATTTTGGAAGGATGTTTAAGGCAATGAAAGAAAGTCTGGATGAGAAGGAGATATTGCAGGAAACAGAGAATGCTGTGATTCAGGAAAAAGAATATTCAGACGAGGTGAAGGATAATCCGGTTCATGTATTAGAAAGACTGATAGATTGCGGAATCTATCAGGCAGACGAGATATACAAGTGGATACAGAGGGTAAATCTGGAATATCAAAATCTGGAATCAAAGGAAGAACGAAAAGTGTATCGGGAGCAATATTCGAAAAAGGGAGAAGCATTGCTTCGAATTTATCAAAAAACACAAGATTATTTTACGCGTCTGGATTGGGAAGATGAGGTAAAATTTCCACAGGAGGCGGTGAAACGCAATATCAGGGAACTTAAGTGTGCGTTGGATGCGTTGAAAGAGGGAAAAATTCATGATACACTGGAATCCATTTATAAAGTAGATAATAACTGTTTTGCATTTTTGTTTGATGATGAAGTGTATTATCATTTTACAGAATATATTTTACACCAGCCGAAGGAACGATTAATGTGGGGCGCAGGGAGAATCTGGCACCATGAGAATCTTTATGGAATCGTGCAGCGGTTGAGAGGTAAGATGAAGGAAGAGAATCCGAAATTGAATGAGGAAATAAGACGATTGGAAGCAGCTATTTACAGACAGAAAAATTGTTATGAGGATGATATTCGATACATGATTCGTTCGTTGGAGAAAATCCGAAAAATGATGGGAGAGGTATAATGGATAATTTATATAAAGTACAAGAAGAGGATTTGGAGAGATTAAAGCGAATACTGACGGTATGTTTTGCAGAAGATCCGCTCTATTGTACGTTGATTGAAGATGAAGAAACAAGGGAACGACTTTTACCGGAGCTGTTTGAGAGTGACTTGACAGAATTCTTTGAAACCTGTGACATCTATTCCGATAGTGAGGAACTCAACAGCATTCTTGTAGTGTCAGATGAGACGGAGCATCAGAATCCAATCTACCATTATCTGGCACAGCTTAGAGGGACGATTAGAACAGACGAAAGCTTGATCAAAGAAGACCACAGCCTGAAAACATTTTGGAACTTTGCACTTGGCAAGGATTATTTGAATGCAAGCTGGACAAGTCAGCTCCATCAGACAAAGAGGATACATATTATATATTTAGCGGTTGCACCGAGCCATCAGCATCATGGACTGGCAGAACATTTGATGAAAGAATTGATCGAACATGCAGAAAAGAATGATTTGATGCTGTCCTTAGAGACGCATAATCCGCAGAATGTACCGTTTTATGAGCATCTTGGATTTAAAGTATATGGTGTGGTGGAAAATTCACATTTTGATTTGAAGCAGTATTGTATGATCCGGGAAATATAATCTCAAAAGTTAGAATATGAAAGAAATTTTAATAGGAAAATGAGGTAATAGTGAGTATGGATACAAGAAAACAGATTACGACATGGGTGGATACAAATAGAGAAGACCTGATTGAGACAGCAAATGAAATTTTTAAACATCCTGAAATTTCTTTGGAGGAGAAGGTGTCTTCGAAGATTTTGGCAGATTATCTTGAAAAGCAGGGATTTACGGTAACTTGGGGAATTGCCGGATTTGAGACAGCATTTGTCGCTGAATGGGGATATGGTAAGCCGGTTCTCGGATTCCTGGCAGAGTATGATGCCTTGCCGGGACTTGGACAGGAAACCTGCAGTACACGAAAAGCAATCGAAGGACCGGGACACGGATGTGGTCATAATTTACTTGGAACAGCATGTGCCGGGGCAGCCGGAGCACTTAAAAGCTGGATGGAAACGGAAGAAAAAGAAGGAACGATACGTGTATATGGATGCCCGGCAGAGGAGATTGTAATTGGTAAGATTCGTATGAATGAGGCGGGAGTGTTTGATGATTTATCCGCAGCGATCACATGGCATCCGTTTGATCGAAATCGTGTGAGTTACGATATCTGGCAGGCGCAGGATATTAAAAACTATAAATTTTACGGAAAAGCTGCACATGCCTCAAAGCATCCGGAAATGGGAAGGAGTGCACTTGACGCAGCAGAATTGATGAATGTGGGAGTAAACTATTTGCGGGAACATGTGTCAGATGATGTGCGGATGCATTACACTTATACCAATACGGATGGTCCGGCTAATATCGTACCGCCATATGCTTCAACAAATTATTTTATCCGCTCAGCAAAGTGGGAGAGAACAAAAGATGCATCTGAGAGGGTAGATAATTGTGCAAAAGGTGCGGCACTTATGACTGGAACAAGAGTCGAAATTGAACGTGTGACAAAGAATAAGGAAATGAAAGTGAATCGTGTCCTGGCAGAGACATTTTATCATGCAATGGAACAAATCCAGACACCGGAGTATACAGATGAAGAAATTTTATTTGCAAAAGAAATCAGCGAAGAGGCGGGGCTGGAAAATGATGGAGTGTATTTCACAGGATTAGAGCCTTTAGAAGAAAACCCGGTTATCTTATCGATTGGAACAGATGTGTCTGACGTAAGCCATACAGTTCCAACAGTAATGTTGAGCGCAGCGGCAATGTGTAAAGGAACGCCATTGCATCACTGGGCAGCTACAGCACAGGTTGGCATGAGTATTGGGGAAAAAGCGATGTTGTATGTGGCGGAGTGTATGGCACTGGGGGCAACAGATCTGGTGAAACAGCCGGAATTATTGAAGAAAGCGTGGGAATTACATGATAAAACAAAATAAAAAGCGAATCGTGCTTGGATCGGCTTCGCCAAGACGAAAAGAGTTATTAGAGCAGATTGGCGTAGAATTTGAAATTAAAACAAGTGATAAGGAAGAAATATATGAAAGTACAATTCCGACAGAAATTGTTCAGGAACTGGCATTGATGAAAGCAGGAAATGTGGCAATGGAGCTGGAAGAAGCGGAAGGAAATGTGATAGATACAATTGTAATCGGAGCGGATACGGTTGTTGTTCATGATAATAAAATATTGGGAAAACCGTCAGATGAAGCGGAGGCATTTCACATGTTAAAGAGTCTGGCAGGAGATACACATCAGGTTTATACAGGAGTTGCAATGCTTGTGTATGGAGAAGATGGCGAAGCCAAAGAAATCTGTCATGCAGAAAGGACAGAGGTATTTGTACATGAAATGAGTGATGAGGAGATTCGGAACTACATTGCGAGTGGAGAACCGATGGACAAAGCAGGTGCATATGGAATTCAGGGGAAATTTGCTGCATACATCGACAAGATAGAAGGAGATTATTATAATGTGGTCGGACTTCCGGTGGCGTATGTATATCAGCAGTTGAAAGCACTGGATGCGTAAATAACGTTGATAATAAGAAAATTACCGGGATATGTGAATAATAAGTGTGAAAAAAACGGTCCGGAGGTGGATAACTTTGCAGAAAAAGAAGAGCAATGTGAATTGTGAGAGTTGTATGAATTATGAGTATGACGAAGAATATGAATACTATGTTTGTACACAAAATTTGGATGAGGACGAAATGTATCGATTTGTTCAGGGAAGCTTTCATGACTGTCCATATTATCAGTTTGGAGACGAATACCGCATTGTGAGAAAGCAGATGTAAAGATAAAATTGAAAATGCGAGCAGAGCGAGTGCTGAATTATTATGAAAGTAGAGGAATGATCAAATTGAAAAAAATAATATTAGAGGCATGCGTAGATAGTGTGCAGTCTGCTATTTATGCACAAGAAGGCGGAGCAGACAGATTGGAGCTGTGCAGTAATTTGCTTATTGGCGGGGTGTCGCCGGGAAAAGCATTATATGATCAGGTGAGAAAGAACACAGATATTCCGGTACGTGTACTGCTTCGTCCAAGATATGGGGATTATTGTTATGACGGATATGAGTTTGAACAATTAAAAGAAGAAGTACAGATGTATTGTGAGGCGGGTGCTGACGGAATCGTCATTGGTTTGTTACGTCCAGATGGCAACTTGGATGTGGAAAGAATGGAAGAGTTGATTAAACTAGCAGGAAATAAAAAGAAAACACTACATCGGGCATTTGATGTGTGTGTAAATCCAATGAAAGCATTGGAAGAGGCAATAGAAATCGGCTTTGATACGATTCTTACAAGTGGTCAGAAAGAAACTGCGTGGGAAGGAAGAACAATTCTGAAAGAATTACAAGAAAAATCCAAGGGTAGAATTGAGATCCTTGCAGCGTCCGGAATCAGTGCAGAGGCAATCAAGAAGCTGATTCCATATACTGGGATTATGTCTTATCATATGTCAGGGAAGGTTGTGCTGAACAGTCAGATGGAATATCGAAAAAAGGGAGTAAGTATTGGGATGCCGGGAGAGGATGAGTATGTGATCTGGCAGACTGCGAAGGAGAAGATAGCGGAAGCGAGAGGGATTGCTATTTAGTTCATTGGGTGGCAATACGTTCCTTACAAAAAATTGATATAAGAATTCTTGCTCAGATTCCATGAGCGGGAGACACATAAGAGCGTAAATTTTTGCTAAAAGCAAATGAATTTGAACTTAAACTTGCTGCTACGCAGCTTCAAACATGTTCGTTCAAATTCATTAACACAAAAATTTACGCTCTAAGTGTCTCCAACGCTCACTCCATATTCGCTCGAATTTCTTATATCAATTTTTTGGTAAGTAATGTATTGGCTCAAGTTGTGAAGTAAATAGAACTCAAAGGATATCGAGCGACAATATCTGCGATAGTGGATTCTAGGGGATTGAAGATGCAAAATTTTGATGGGGAGCATCTTCACGTTATCGAAAATGTGGGATGTAGATGCAAAATTTGCGAAGGGAGTATCTTTAAATCCCAGAAAAGGTAAGATGTAGATGCAATTGTACATGACAGGCAGGCTGAAAAGTATCTGCAAGTTCGAAGAAAAGCAAGTTGCAGATACGTTGATCCCCAAAAGAGCATCTACAACAGCGAATATCAAGGGATTGCAGATACATCAGCTACCAAAAGAGCATCTGCAACAGCAAATATTAAGCCAGTGCAGATACAACGGTTGCCACAAAGGCATCTGCACAAGCAAATAACCCCATGATATAGATACATCAGACACCAGAAAAGTAAATCCCTCATCGCTCCACCTATTTCAACCACGGTACACAGTAAAGTTTTGCTTTTTGTTCATTAGATTTGCGATAACGTACTGAGAAAAAATATTGGATATGAATTTCTGCGAATACAAAGGAAGCGATTGGAAATAGTAAAAGGCCAGAATTTTACGTTAGAGCTTAGAAACTTGCTGTTTGAGGGCACAGCCCGAGTTGCTGGTTTCTAAGCTCTGTTTTTAGTAATAATTCTGACCTTTATGTATTTCCCGCTGACGGAGTCTGAACAGAAATTCATATCCAATATTTTTCTCAGGGACGCTTATCCAACTTAATGAACTAAATAGCAAAAAATTCACAGTAATGACAGAAACAGTCCTACAATCTATTGGGAAGAATGTGAGTGAAAGTATTTATAAGCGTTAAAAAATGATAAAAGTAAATGGATGATATATATATAAATAAAGAAAGCAGTGTGCAAATTTCACAAAAATTCACATTTTTTTCATGGCAAATAGAATAAATACGTGACGACAAATTTGGAAATGTGTTTCCGTACAAAAAAAATGGAAGAAAAAATGCATGAAAAAGAGAAATGAATCAATAAAAATAAAAGGAATTTTGAATAAAAATTCCATGAAAAAATGATAAAAAGTAGAAGTAAAAACAGCAATAACAAAAGATTGACAAAAGAATTTTGTGGGAGTATATTTACAATAGCTTTTGAGAGATACAATCTTGAAAGGTGCGATAAGGCAAAAGTTCTTCTGTGAAAGAAGTTCTTTTTTTGTACCTAAAATGAGGAGTTTCTTCTTATTGAATGGAACCTTATCGTAAATAACAATTTGATAAAGAAAGGGAGGGAGCGATACGGGCAATTTGACAGACAGGTTGCTGGAAGAACTGCAGTGTGAGACGGTCATAAAGATTCCATTCTTGAATGGGTTGCTGGATATTAAGGAATCGGTAGTCGTCACATGGATTATCATGGCAGTGATAGTCGCCTTGTGTATCATCTTTGTGAGAAATCTAAAAGTTGAGAATCCGGGGAAAGGGCAGTTGTTATTAGAATCCGCTATTAGCACGGGTCAGAACTTCTTCGAAGATGTCATGGGTAAGGAAAACAGAAAATATATTCCATACTTATTGACTGTTCTGATTTATATTGGAATTTCAAACATTATAGGTCTTTTTGGGTTTAAGCCGCCGACAAAAGATTTGAATGTTACAGCAGCCATAGCAATTATGAGTATGATTCTTATTGAGTATTCAGGAATTCATAAAAATGGAGTGAAGCATTGGGTGAAGCATTTTGCTGAACCAGTACCATTTGTAGCACCGATTATGATTTTGGAAATTGTAATCAGACCGCTGTCGCTTTGTATGCGATTATTTGGTAATGTGTTGGGAGCATTTGTTATTATGGAACTTTTGAAGACAGTAGTTCCGGTTTTGGCTCCTATCCCATTTAGTTTTTATTTTGATATATTCGATGGATTATTACAGGCTTATGTATTTGTGTTCCTGACAGCATTGTTTATGAACGAAGAACAGGAATAACTTATTAGATTCACAGAGAGTTGTGCAAAGAATAATAAAATTACAATCATTTGGTGAAAAAAGAAAAAGGAGATTAGAATTATGGGAACAATTATTGCAATTGGAGCAGGTATCGCAGTATTAGCAGGTTTAGGAGCAGGAGTTGGTATTGGTATTGCAACAGCAAAAGCTGTTGATGCTATCGCAAGACAGCCGGAAGCAGAAAGCAAAATCAGTAAGAACTTGATTCTTGGTTGTGCACTTGCAGAGGCAACTGCTATTTATGGTTTCATTATTGGTCTGTTAATTATCTTAATGCTGAAATAAGAAGTTGTTTAGCAAGACGAGTAAAGAAGAAAGGCAGGTGTAAAAGGTGATACAGTTTAATGCAAGCCTTATCTATACCATTATAAACCTTGTGATTTTTTATCTTTTACTGAAAAAGTTCTTATTTAAACCGGTTATGGGCATTATGGAAAAACGTGAAAAAATGATTGCTGATGGACTTCAGAATGCAACAGATACACAGAATGAAGCAAAGCAGTTAAAGGCAGATTATGAGAAAGCCCTGAGCGGAGCAAAAGAACAATCCAGCCAGATTGTTGATAAAGCACATGCAGAAGCTAAGAAAGAATACAATCGTATTTTATCAGAGGCAAATGAAAAAGCAGGAATTATGCTGGAAAATGCGAAGAAGACAATCGAGGTTGAACGTCAGCAGACAATGAATACATTGCAGTCAGAAATTGCGGGACTTGCAATGCAGGCAGCTAAGAAGATTGTTGATGAAAAGACAGAGAATCAAGGAAACAAAGGAATTTATGATCAGTTTCTGGAAGGAGTAGGTGAAGCTCATGGAAACACAGACATCGATTAAACGGATGTACCGCTCATCAATGTCAGGACATTATGCGCGAGTGTTGTATGAGCTTAACGTTCCAAAAACAGATATAGAGAAAACAAAAGAAACATTTGCAGAAGTACCACAGTTGAGAGAAGTATTTATCAATCCAACGATTTCTGCAAAAATAAAAATGAGCGTCATCGATCAGGTGTTTCCGGAGAGTATGAAGAATTTCCTGAAAGTCGTATGTAAAAATCAGCGTGTCAATCTGATTAATGAGATATTTGATGCGTATGATGAATATTGCGATGAACAGGCTCATATTCTGACGGCAGTATTGACCTGTGTAGAGCCTCCAAGTGAGGAACAGCTCGATAAGATGAAGGTATTCCTTTGTGACAAATATCAGAAAGCAGATGTGAAGATTCAAATTGTAGAAGATACGTCTCTTCTTGGTGGATTTATTCTTCATGTTGAAAATGATGAGTATGACTGGAGTCTGAAAGGAAGACTGACACGATTAGAACAAAAATTGACCTGGAGGTGAACAAGGTGAGTTCAATCAATTCAGAAGAAATCATTTCTATTCTGAAAAATGAAATAGAGAATTTTGATCAGATCAGTAAGGACAGCGAAGTCGGTACTGTAATTACAGTCGGTGACGGAATCGCAACCATTTACGGGATTGATCACGCCATGTACGGGGAAATTCTTACCTTTGAAAATGGTCTGAAGGGAATGGTTCAGGATATCCAGAAAGATGCTATCGGATGTATCTTGTTTGGCCATGACACAGAGATCAAAGAAGGAACAAAAGTTGCTCGAACAGGGAAAAAGGCCGGTGTTCCGGTCGGAGATAAATTTATCGGACGAGTTGTCAATGCACTCGGCGAGCCAATTGACGGAGCAGGTGAGATTGAAGCAGACGGTTATCGCCCAATCGAAAATGAAGCACCTGGTATTATTGACCGTAAATCGGTAAGTGTACCAATGGAGACAGGTATTCTGTCAATCGATTCTATGTTCCCGATTGGACGTGGACAGCGTGAGTTGATCATTGGAGACCGTCAGACTGGTAAAACTTCAATTGCTACCGATACAATTTTGAACCAGAAGGGAAAAGATGTAATCTGTATCTATGTTGCAATTGGTCAGAAAGCATCTACAGTTGCTAAGGTAGTAAATACATTTAAAGAAGCAGGTGCGATGGATTACACAATCGTTGTTGCTTCAACAGCGAGTGATTGTGCACCACTTCAATATATTTCTCCATATGCAGGAACTGCTATGGCTGAATATTATATGCACAAAGGAAAAGATGTATTAATCATATACGATGATCTTTCAAAACATGCCGTTGCTTACCGTGCATTATCATTGTTACTTGGACGTTCGCCTGGACGTGAAGCATATCCTGGAGACGTATTTTATCTGCATTCAAGACTGTTGGAGCGTTCCAGCCGTTTGAGTGATGCACTTGGCGGAGGTTCTATTACAGCACTTCCAATTATTGAAACACAGGCTGGTGATGTGTCTGCATACATCCCTACAAACGTAATTTCTATTACAGACGGACAGATTTTCCTTGAAAGTGATTTGTTTGCATCTGGTATGCGTCCGGCGGTTAACGTTGGTTTGTCTGTATCCCGTGTAGGTGGAGATGCACAGACAAAAGCAATGAAGAAGGCAGCAGGAAGTCTTCGTATCGATCTTGCCCAGTATCGTGAGATGGAAGTATTTACGCAGTTCAGTTCAGATTTGGATGCTGCAACAAAAGAACAGCTGGAATATGGTAGCGGTTTGATGGAACTTTTGAAGCAGCCATTAGGAGCACCGATGGGATTGGCAGAAAAAGTTATTACATTATGTACTGCAAGAAATAAAGTGATGCTTGGAGTTGAAAAAGCAAAAATTAAAGAATTCCAGCACGATATGTTGCAGTATTTTGCAACAGAACATCCTGAAATCGGCAAAGAAATTGAAGAGACAAAGGTATTGTCCGATGAACTGGCAGAGAAGATTGTAGAGACTGCAAAGGAATTTAAGAAGAGCAGGTGTTAAGATGGCAAATATCAGAGAAATACAGACTCGTATTAATAGTGTAAAAGACACGATGAAGATTACAAATGCCATGTATATGATTTCTTCGACAAAGATGCGTCAGGCAAAGAAAAAACTGGCTGACACAGAGCCGTATTTCTATGGCTTGCAGGGAGAAATTTCACGAATTCTCCGACATGTACCGGAGATGGAGAAGCAACGGTTTTTTGATCTTCGAGAAGAGATTCCGCCAGAGAAGCGTAAGATCGCATCAATCGTAGTAACTGCGGATAAAGGTCTGGCAGGAGCCTACAATCACAATGTGGTGAAGGCAGAAGAAGAGATACTTGCAGGTCCGGGAGAGCACAAATTATTTGTTGTAGGTGAGCTGGGAAGACATTATTTTGCTAAAAGTGGAGTAAAGATTGACACAAATTTCCAGTACACTGTACAGAAACCAACGATGCACCGGGCAAGAGATATTGCCGCAACTCTTCTTGAACAGTTTGAAAATGGAGAGCTGGACGAAGTATATATTGTATATACACGAATGGAAAATTCAATTCAGTCTGAAGTAGAGAAGGTTCGTCTGCTTCCGCTGGAGAGAAGCTCATTCAACGAGATGAAGATGCCGCTTAACGTGTATCGTGAAGCGATTGCATTGTATCCATCTGCACAGGCAGTGATGGACATTATTATACCAAACTATATTGTAGGTATGATTTATGGTTGTCTGGTTGAGGCATATGCAAGTGAGCATAATGCTCGAATGACTGCGATGCAGACAGCAACAGACAGTGCACAGGATATTATCAGAGAACTTTCTATTGAATATAACAGAGCCAGACAGGCTGCAATCACTCAGGAAATTACTGAGGTCTGCAGTGGCGCAAATGCGCAGAAGCGGAAAAGGAAGTGAGAATAGCATATGAATAAAGGACGAATTGTACAGGTTATGGGACCTGTCGTTGACGTATTATTTGAAGATGGAAATCTTCCTAGCATCAAAGATGCTTTGGAGGTAGAAAATAATGGTAAAGTCTGCGTTATGGAAGTTGCACAGCATCTTGGAAACAATGAAGTGCGCTGCCTGATGCTGGCTGCAAGTGAAGGACTTCATAAAGATATGGAAGTAACTGCAACAGGAGCAGGTATCCGCGTTCCTGTTGGAGATCAGACACTTGGACGTTTGTTCAATGTGCTTGGTGAAACGATTGATAACGGAGACAAAATCGAAGACGATGCTCAGAAATGGGTTATCCATCGCGATCCTCCGACATTTGAAGAACAGAGTCCGGTTGTAGAGATTCTGGAAACTGGTATTAAAGTTATTGACCTTCTTGCTCCATATGCAAAAGGTGGTAAGATTGGTCTGTTCGGTGGTGCCGGTGTAGGTAAGACCGTATTGATTCAGGAATTGATTCATAACGTTGCAACAGAGCATGGTGGATATTCTATTTTTACCGGTGTAGGAGAGCGTTCCCGTGAAGGTAATGACCTTTGGACAGAGATGAAAGCTTCAGGAGTTCTGGAGAAGACAGCCTTGGTATTCGGTCAGATGAACGAGCCACCTGGAGCACGTATGCGTGTGGCAGAGACAGGACTGACAATGGCTGAATATTTCAGAGATGAGGAACATCAGAATGTGCTGTTATTCATCGATAACATTTTCCGTTTTACACAGGCTGGTTCAGAGGTATCCGCATTGCTTGGACGTATGCCTTCAGCCGTAGGTTATCAGCCTACACTTGCAACAGAAATGGGTGAGTTACAGGAACGTATTGCATCTACAAAGAATGGATCCATTACATCTGTACAGGCAGTATATGTACCTGCAGATGATTTGACTGACCCGGCTCCTGCAACAACATTTGCCCATTTGGATGCAACAACTGTACTTTCACGTAAAGTTGTAGAACAGGGAATTTATCCGGCGGTAGATCCACTGGAATCAAGTTCACGTATTTTGGAAGCGGATATTGTAGGTGAGGAGCATTATAGAATTGCCAATCAGGTAAAAGCAATTTTGCAGAAATATAAAGAGTTGCAGGATATCATCGCAATTCTTGGTATGGAAGAGCTTTCTGATGAAGATAAGGCAACAGTTATGCGTGCAAGAAAGATTCAGAAATTCTTGTCACAGCCATTCTCCGTTGCAGAAACATTTACAGGAATTCATGGAAAATATGTGCCTTTGAATGAGACAATCCGTGGATTTAAAGCTATTATTGATGGAGATATGGATCAATATCCGGAAAATGCATTCTTTAATGTCGGAACAATTGACGATGTTATTGAGAAAGCGAAGACAATGAGCTCAGAAGAGTAAAGGAGTGCGCATATGGAAACATTTGGTCTGAAAATAATTGCAAGTGACCGTGTGTTTTACGAAGGACGATGCAGGCAAATCGTTGTACCGGCGTATGATGGCGGTACAATAGGAATTTTGCCCAACCATGAGAATATGGTGATTGCAGTAAATGTCGGAGTTGCCCGCATGGAAATTGAGCCGGGGGACTGGCGTGAGGTAGCTGTCGGAAGTGGTTTTATGGAGATTGTTAATAACCGTGTAACCGTGCTTGTGCAGACAGCAGAGCGTCCGGAAGAGATTGATATCCGTCATGCACAGGAACAAAAAGAACGTGCACAGGAGCAGCTGCGTCAGAAACAGAGTATTCAGGAATACTATCATACGCAGGCTTCTCTTGCCAGGGCGATGAACCGTTTGAAAGTATCACATGGAAAGCATTGGAATGTGTAAATATTGTGGATAATCATAAAAGAACTGTACAAAAAGACTTTTTATGTCGGAATTGTATGGTTCTTTTTTTGTTGTTAAAAATATTTGTAAAAAAAGTAACAGAAATGTAACACATAGGAGTGCGTAGTGTTGCTTTTTTCACATTATTATACTAAAATATACTTTAGCTGAATTGATATTAGGGAGAATTACAATGAGTGAAAAAGATAAATTACGTTCGATGGTAGAGCTGATGAATGATGCTTTGAGAACAGTACGTGATTACTATGATTCAGAATATGCATATTACGTTGAACGGGATGATGAAGAAATTACAATGGTCTACGAGTGGTGTGCGGAGAATATTCCGTGGCAGAGAGACCGAATCAAAATGTTATCCCCGGATCAGTTTCCAAAATGGCTGAGAGAGGAAGTTACAGACACCACAGAAGACAGCTACAGTGTATTTTATCCGATGGGTGATAATCAGAAGGCAATACTGGCAGTTGTGAATGTTCACAGAGGAGGGTGCGATCTTTCTTTATTGCGTTCGCTGCTTCCGTATATTTCACAGACAACAGTTTTACAGAAATTACAAAGACAGCAGGAATATTTAAGTTACCATGATGACCTGACAGGCTTGCTGAACAGGAATAGCTTTGTGGGATATCTTTCAGAAGTGAATCAAGAAGCGTTAAAATCCTTGGGCGCGGTTTCTGTCGATGTAAATGGCCTGAAGAATTTTAATAAAGAGTTTGGAAGGGAATATGGAGACGAGGTTGTTATCCGAGTAGGAGAAGTACTGGAAGAGTTTTTTAAAGGATTTATGGTTTATCGTATGACAGGAGATGAATACCTGATTCTTGCGGAGAATATTTCATATGAAGGATTCATGAATCGTATTCACAGCAGCAGAGACAAATTAGACAATATCAGTCTAGGACTGGTTACGATGGGATATGCCTGGGAAAAACTGGATATCAATATAGATAATCTTGTTATGGATGCAGGGAATATGATGCGTAAAGAAAAACGTAAATATTATAAAAATCTGAAAAAAGGTCATCATGAACCGATTATTAAGCAGGATTTGTTAGATGATATTGAGCAGGGAAATTTTATTGTATGTTTAAAACCAGTGCTGGAGGCGGAATCAGAAGAGGTTGTCGGAGCCGAAGCAGTTGTGAGATATCATCACAAAGATTTGGGAATTGTGGATCCGGGGCGTTACCTGACACTTTTGGAGGAAACAAAGCTTTCGCATTATCTGGATTTGTATGTGTTTGAAGAAGTGTGTAAGACACTTCGCAGATGGGAGAATGAAGATCGGATGATGTTGCCGATTTCTGTCAATTTCTCAGGAGCAACTTTGCGATATGAGAGTGTTGGAGATAAGATCCTGAAGATAATTGAAAAATATCATGTGTCAAGCGAGTATTTGCAAGTGGAAGTATCGGAAACAAATCAGGAGATGAATCCAGAGATGCTTGCTGAGACAAGTAATAAAATTCGAAAAGCGAATGTGAGAGTCCTTTTGGATGATTTCGGGGCAAAAGATTCAAGTTTTTCTATTTTGTCTATTATGGAGTTTGATGGTCTAAAACTAGATAAAGGAATTACTTCTAATATTGTAGGAAACAGTAAAAGCAGAATAGTGGCAAAAGCAGTGATTGATATTTGCCGTCGACTGGGTGCATCTGTTTATGCCTGCGGAGTAGAAACACAGGATCAGTTGAATGTAATGCAAGAATTGGGATGCGATTATGTTCAGGGAAATTTATTTAATAAAGCAATTACAATTGAGACATTTGAAGTGCGATATATGCAGTAGATGTAAAAAGTAAGATGGGAGATATAAACAGATGAAGAAAAAAGCGATGAAATATCGTCTGATTAAAATACTTTGCGTTGGAATCATCTTTGGAGCATTGATAGGAATGCTTCTTATGGGATTGAGTGGAAGAGCAAGAATCAAAGAAGTAAGAGAAGAATGTAAAACTACAGAGAATAAGCTGAAAAAAGAAAATGAACAGTTGCAGGCAGAAGCTGAAAAGGCTAAGGTGCAGCCGTCATCAGAGGCAATCGCGAAGGAAAATGCGGAAAAATTAGCTTCAAACGATGATGACTGGAGTCTTGTTCTGATTAATAGCGAGAGCCCGCTGGATACATCTTATGCACCGAGTCTGACAAAAATAACAGATGAGTATTCTGTAGACAGTCGTATTGCGGATGATACAAAGAAGATGTTTCAGGATGCAGCGGATGCAGGGATGAGTTTAAATATTATATCTGCATATCGTGACTATGAGACACAAAGAGGCGTGTTTAATGATACAATGCTAAACTGGATTTATCAGGGAAAAACACCACTAGACGCCTATGATGAAACAAAACAGTCTGTAGCAGTGCCGGGGACAAGTGAACATGCTACCGGATTGGCAATGGATATTACATCATCAACTTATCAGGAGTTAGATGATGAACAAGAAAATACAGATGAAGCAAAGTGGCTGAAAGCAAACTGTGCAAATTATGGTTATATTTTGCGTTATCCTACTAATAAGTCAGATGTAACAGGAATTGTTTATGAACCATGGCATTTCCGTTATGTCGGTAAAACAGCGGCAAAAGAAATTATGAAACAGGGTATTACGCTTGAAGAATATTTGGAACAGCAAAAAGACGGAAAATAATCTGGAAATTTAAATGAAATTCATGAATAGTCACAAAAGTATAAAAAATTGAATATTTAATTGACATTCTGACAGAGGTGAGTATAATAAGACTCAACAAAAACAAAGGCGTTTTTCCATTACGGAAAAGCGCCTCTTTTGTTTTGTAGTTGTCATGCATGCGACCCTGTTTAACGAGAAAAAATTGCGAAAGCAATTTTTCGATAATAGAAGGAGGTTGAGAATATGAAGAAACTTGAAATTGTAATTCAGCCAGAAAAATTAGAGGATTTGAAGGGGATCCTGGATGATTGTCAGGCAAATGGTCTTATGATAACAAATATCATGGGATATGGTAATCAGAAGGGACATAAAAAGATTTATCGAGGTGCAGAATATAGTGTGAATCTTTTACCAAAAGTAAAAGTGGAGACAATTGTTGAACCAGATACAGCAGAAAAAATTATTAAAAGAGTTGTAGATGAAATTCAGACAGGTACTTATGGAGATGGAAAAATCTTTGTATACGAAGTACAGGATGCAGTTCGAATCCGAACAGGAGAACGTGGATCGAATGCATTATAATTCGGTGCAAACCATGAAAATAAAAAAAGATATAGATTGTTATCAAAGAGGATAGTTGTAAGATACATAAAAATGTTCTTACAGGTGTCCTCTTTCTTTTGAAATATTGAATGAGATAGTTAAAAGACAGTCTCTAAAGAAATGAGAAGGAGGATGTAGATATGGGATTGACAGATTTAATTGCAGGCGGAATGGATAGCATAGACGCAACAGCATTATTGATAAATGTTATGTGGACAATGTTAGGAGCTATATTGGTTTATTTCATGCAGGCAGGATTTGCTATGTGTGAGGCAGGTTTTACAAGAGCAAAAAATACAGGAAATATTTTGATGAAGAATATGATGGACTTTGTACTTGGAAGTATTTTCTTCTTTATATTTGGCTTTGCTTTGATGCATGGTACAGATTGGAATGGTATTGTAGGAATCAAAGGATTTTTTGATCCGACATCACTGGCAGATGCAGATGGGATGATCAATGGACTTCCGGCAGGCGTGTTTATTATTTTCCACACAGTATTTTGTGCAACAGCAGCAACCATTGTTTCAGGATCTATGGCTGAGAGAACAAAATTTGCAGCATACCTGGCATACAGTGCAGCAATCAGTATTTTTATTTATCCGATCACAGGACACTGGATCTGGGGCGGAGGCTGGTTATCAGAACTCGGATTCCATGATTTTGCAGGATCTACAGCAGTACATATGGTAGGTGGTATCTGTGCTTTGGTAGGAGCTAAAATCCTTGGACCTCGTATTGGAAAATATGACAAAGAAGGAAAAGCAAGAGCTATTCCTGGTCACAATCTTGCAATTGCAGCATTGGGAGTATTTATTTTATGGTTCTGCTGGTTTGGATTTAACTGTGGATCTACAACAGCAGCAACAACGAACTTAGGTGACATTGCAATGACAACAAACCTTGCAGCCGCAGCCGCTACATTGATGGCATTGATCGTAACATGGGTTCGTTATGGAAAACCTGATGTTTCAATGACATTTAATGGTTCTCTGGCAGGTTTGGTAGCAATTACAGCAGGTTGTGATGCAGTAAGTAACTGGTCAGCAATCATCATCGGAGCAATAGCTGGTGTATTGGTTGTATTTTCAGTAGAGTTCTTTGATAAGGTGGCAAAAATTGATGATCCGGTCGGAGCAATCAGTGTACATGGTGTATGTGGTGCGACAGGAACAATTTTAACAGGTGTATTTTCACCGGATTACACATTTGGAACTCAGTTGCTTGGTGTTGCAGCAACAGCAGCATACGTATTTGTATTAGCAATCGTTATTTTTACAATTATTGATAAAACAATCGGTTTGAGAGTATCTAAAGAAGAAGAAATTGATGGTTTGGATGTTCATGAGCATGGATGTTCAGCTTATGCAGATTTTAACTTTAGAATTTAATATAAAAGATTCTGCTGTTGTGCAGAGCGTCTGTGAAAGGCAGCAGAAAAATCTATCTTCTTTCTAAAAGGAACAGGAATTACTTGTAAATGACAGCGAGTAATTCGGTTCCTTTTTTAATATAGTGGGAAAGAAATTTTTTAGGGAGGGGTTCTGCATTGACGATGGAATGTGCTTTTGTTAGAATAAGGGGTAGATGTAAGGAGGGTTTCTTATGGGAGATTTAACGTTTGGCGAACAAGTTAAAATTATGTTAAGCAGAAAAAACATGACGATCAAACAACTGGCTGAGATGATCGAGGAACGAACTGGGAAAGCAATGTCACGTCAGAATCTGACCCAGCGTTTGAGCAGAGATAACTTTCAGGAACAAGACATGAGATTGATTGCAGCTATTTTGGGGTGTCCGTTTAAGTTGAGTATATTTCCAGAGGAGCTGGAAATAGAGGAAACCGCGTCAGAGGAACTTGCAGTTCAATATGCAAACAATGCAGGACTGAAAAATAAAGATGCAGAAGAAATGACAGTTGAAGAACCGGAATCAGAAGAACCAGAATCAGAAACAGAGGAAGCGGAAGAATTAGAAACAGAGGAAGCAGAATTTGAAGAAGTAGATGATGATTCGGAAGAAGAAATTTTACTTGAAGATGAAGAGCCTTGGGATGAATCAGAGGAATTGACTCTGGAGGATGCGGAGGAGATACCGCAGGACGAAACAGAAAATTATGATGATCACAAGACAACCGTTTGGGAGCCACAGATTGTGCAGAGTGCATATGAGAGGGCGAGACTTACTTCGGAATGGGAGAAGGCAACGATTGAGCCGGAGGAAGAACCTAAACGTTTTGTGAAGAGAAACGAAATTGAAGAAGATTTGACGATAGGAGAGTTGAATCCATATACAGGACACGAGTATTTATCAAATAGTGTGAGAATGCATCCGAATAAGATCGGATATGTGCAGGTATATGATCGTGCGAAGCATCGTTGGGATGATATGACAGAATGGGCATATCTTGGATACCAGGAGCGGATGAAATCAGAGCTTGGCAAAGATTATGAACCACCAATTTATTTAGACTAAGATGAAATGGGGAGCTACAATAGACGGATATGCTCCCCATTTATAATGCAAAGAAATTTTAGAAAAATATTTTCTAATAAATGTAATGACACCAGTATCCAAAATTTTCCTGTGTATTACATTCATCAGGAGAAAGTTCTAATTGATCGTTGTAGGAGTCGATAAATTCCGGAAAACCAAAAATTTCTGCAGCCCGGGCTTCTCGAATATCATATACTCCGGGCACTCCGAGCTGATAATGACCATTTTCTTCGATAAGGAGAAGATGATGATAATTATGATATCCATGCAGAAGAAAACTGTTGTTTGCAAGATTCCAACATTTTTTAGGAAGAATTTTCAAATCTGAATGATGGATTTTCTGTATGGTTTTAGAAGGAGATAATAAGTTTGTTGTATCACTGGCTTCGAATAAATTATCATTATCGTTGTATTCGGAAGCTGAAAGATCTGGAGTTGGACCAGGAGTTTCGGATTGCACAGTTGTCGAAAAAATTTCATTGATATCCAGATGAAAATGAGATTCTGTAGCGGTAAGAAAACTTTCATCAGGCAGTGGAATTAAAAAACCATGCAGATTCTCCATGGATGAAATTGAATTGATGGCAGAATCCGGTAGTGTAAGTTGAGCAGAAATGATATGAGAATTGCATGGAAGCTCACTTATTTTTTTGGAAATGTTATGCTCTTGTTCAGTTAAAATAGCACAGAGTGGGACAAGGTGCTGATTCGTGACGGGAATATTTCTGGCTTGAATCTGAAGAAGCCAGCAATCTGGCTTCTTTGTGAGTTTTAAAAATCCGGTGTTGCGCATACAGTGATTATTTTTATATTCATAAAGATAATAAATACCTGGATTCATAGAGTACCTCCAATAGATTAATAAAATAAGAATTGAGGAAATGCTGTTCAAAACCTCTAAGATAATGTATTCTTGTAATAATAAGAAAAGAACTGAAAATACATGAAAGGATTAGAAATATTCATGGATGAGATGAACCAAAAGTTGGATGAAAAATATATGAGAGAGGCAATTCGGCAGGCAAAGAAGGCTTATGCGCTGGAAGAGGTTCCGATAGGATGTGTGATTGTGCATGAAGGAAAGATTATTGGACGAGGTTATAATCGAAGAACAACCGATAAAAATCCATTGGCACATGCGGAGATTGCTGCGATAAAAAAAGCGAGTAAAAAAATAAATGACTGGAGATTGGAAGAGTGTACATTATATGTTACCTTGGAACCTTGCCAGATGTGTGCGGGTGCGATTGTACAGGCACGGACAAAGCGTGTTGTTGTCGGATGTATGAATCCAAAGGCCGGGTGTGCAGGCTCTATTTTAAATCTGCTTGATATGCAGGAATTTAATCATCAGGTTGAGCTTACGACAGGTGTACTGGGCGAAGAATGTAGTGCGATGATGAAGCAGTTTTTTAAAGAACTCAGGGAAAAGCAGAAGAAAATAAAATATGAAAGAAGTTTGAAAAAAGAGGATTAGATAAGATTGTATAGAACAATCCGTTAAATATAGATAAAAATAAAAGACACTGTGAGGATTCTCCTTTTCAGTGTCTTGAATTTCTTACTTTACGTGCATTACGCTTCGAATACATCTCCACAAACGTTACCTTGGTAGTTGACTCGATCCAGGCACCCTCACAACACCCGGAAGGTCCTGCTTAGTGCTGCTTCGTTCCCGACCTGACACGGTTCACAGGTTCCCGTCGTGTGAGACCCGGATTTTCAACGCCACTTTCCAAGGGCAGCTTTGCAAATCAGCACCCTCTGCGTAATATCACCCCTGCTATAGCGGATTGCAGGTACAAGGTACCGCTAACACCCCGGCTGCACGAGTCTTAAGTTTACATGGTTTTTAAGAAAAAGTCAAGATGCCTAAGAAGAATAATTGAAAATAGAGGGGGAAGCGTTTATAATGAAATGAAAAAAGTATCTGGTTATTTAATATAAAAGTGACATATTAGAAAAAAGGGAGCATATAGATGAATATTTTATTGACTGCAATCAATGCAAAATACATTCACTCCAATTTAGCAGTATACAGTCTGAGAGCTTATGCAGCAGGAAAATGTGAGAGATATAAAGAAGAGATAGAAATTGCGGAATATACGATCAACCAGCCATTGGATCAGATATTGATGGATCTGTATAAAAGAAAACCGGAAGTGCTTTGCTTTTCCTGCTATTTGTGGAATATTGAATATGTAGAACAACTGGTCGCAGAACTGGGGAAGATTATGCCACAGACAGATATCTGGCTTGGAGGACCGGAGGTTTCATATCATGCGTCTCATATGTTGGAACAATTTCCACAGGTATATGGCATTATGCGAGGAGAAGGAGAAGAGACATTTTTAGAATTGGCAGAGTTTTATTACAACAACAGTGGGAAAAGTCTGGAACAATGTGAAAAAGTCCAACGATTGAAAGAAATCGTGGGGATAACTTTCCGAGATGGAGAAGAAATCATAGAAACTGCAGATCGAAGTGTGATGGATTTAAGTAAAGTGCCATTTGTATATGAAGATTTAGATGTTTTTAAGAATAAGATCATATATTATGAATCAAGCAGGGGATGTCCGTTTTCATGTAGTTATTGTCTCTCTTCTATTGATAAATGTCTTCGTTTTAGAGACTTAGAGCTGGTAAAAAAAGAATTACAGTTTTTTATAGATCATGAGATTCCGCAGGTGAAGTTTGTAGACCGTACATTCAATTGTAAACATTCACATTCTATGGAAATCTGGTCTTATATAAAAGAACATGATAAAGGGAAAACAAATTTCCATTTTGAGGTGGCGGCAGATTTATTAAATGAAGAAGAATTAAATTTAATCAGCACTATGCGACCTGGATTGATCCAATTGGAAATTGGTGTGCAGTCAACAAATGAACAGACGATTAAGGAAATTCATCGTACAATGAAATTTTCGCAGGTGACAGAAGTGGTGAATCGTGTGCATGCTGCGAAAAATATTCATCAGCATTTAGATTTGATCGCGGGTCTTCCTTTTGAAGATTACAATAGTTTCCATAAGTCATTCTGTGACGTATATGCATTGAGACCGGAACAGCTGCAGCTTGGCTTTCTTAAAGTTTTAAAAGGCTCATACATGGAAGAAAAAACAAAAGACTATGAGTTGTTGTATCAGAACAGACCGCCGTATGAAGTGCTGTCGACAAAATGGCTTCCATATTCGGATGTGATTCGCCTCAAAGGACTGGAAGAGATGGTAGAGGTGTATTATAACAGCAGACAATTTGAACATACTATGGAATTGCTTGAACAAGTCTTTGGAGATGCGTTTGTGATGTTTGAAGAAATGAGTAACTATTATGAAGAACATGGATATTATGGGGTGAATCACAATCGTGTCGCACGATATGAAATATTATATGCGTTTATAAAAGAAGTGGCATTAGTACAATACGAGACTTTATTAACAGAAGAGCAATTTCGTCAGACGTTAGTTATGGATTTATACCTGAGGGAAAATATGAAAAATCGTCCGGCATTTGCAGGTGACTCTTTAGCAAGTAAAGAGGTGGAGCGGACATTTTACGATACAGAGGCAGAAGAACATCAATATTTGAAAGGGTATGAAAAGTATGATAAACGTCAGCTGCGTAAGATGACACATTTGGAAAATATAGATGGACATTTGATTTTGTTTGATTATCAAAACCGCAATCCGCTCACAAATCAGGCCACAACATATGAGGTTATATAAGGGTTGCAGGTCACGTTACTGTTCACAGGTACTGTGAATGATAACTATATAGGTTCTTGCAAAAAATGAGCAAAAAGTATAGAATAAAACCAATTCAAAATAAGAAATAAAAAAAGGGGTATCGAAATGAATTTTTATGATAAAAAATTTAAGAAAACAGTGTCTATTGTTATTCTTGTAATAATATTAGCAATGGTTGCAACGATGATAATTCCATATCTTATGTAAAGGATATGGATGCCAGATAAGACCAAGGGGTATAAGATGCAGCAGAAAAAAAGAAAGAGAAGAAGCAGAAGAATTCGAAGACTCCAGAGAGATATTTATTTGTTGGGTATAGTGTTGCTCTTAATATTAATCATTATGGGGGTGGTACAGCTCGTTACGAAAAGCTATATACATCGTCATGATGATGGGAAAATATTATCAGGGATTACAGTTGGAGGAGTCGATGTGTCCGGGCAGACCAAAGATGAGGCTGTTCAGACAGTACAAGGTGTTATAAGCCAGAAAAATAATGTGATCTTTACATTCAAAGTGGCGGATGACAGAGCATTTGATGTCGAAGCAAATACATTAGGACTTCAAGTGAGTAAGCTGGAAGATTCTGTACAACAGGCAGTGGACTATGGTAGAAGAGGAAATGCATTAAAAGCATATAAAATTATGAAAAATGCAAAACGTGGAAAATTGACACATGATATTCCACTGCAATATAAAATAGATGAAAATACAGCAAAAAAAGCGTTGGAAACAGCTGCGGTATCTGCTCTTAATGAGCCACAGAATGCCTGTGTGACACAGGATGCATTAGGAAATGTAAGCATCGAGAAGGAAAAAAGCGGAGAAGTTCTGAATACAAATAAAACAATCGAGAATATAAAGAAGCTTTTAAAAGCTTGGGATGGAAAAAATGCTACGATTCAAGCGAAGATAGATGAAGATAAGGCAAAAGTTACAGCAGAGGAATTGAAAGATGCGACAGATTTATTGGGAAGTTCTACAACTTATTATGATGTGAATGACAGTGGGCGAGCACAAAACGTAGAAAGCGGAGCAAAACACCTGAATGATATTTTGTTGCAGCCTGGTGAAGAGCAGTCGGCAGATGAAGCAATGAGGCCATATACAGAAGAGAATGGATATGCAAAAGCAGCTTCTTTTTCCGGGAATACGGTAGAACAGACAATGGGTGGAGGAATCTGCCAGGTGTCTACGACATTGTATCAGGCATTGCTTTATGCAGAACTTGATATTGTAGAAAGACATCAACATTCTATGCTTGTATCTTATGCAGAGCCGTCTATGGATGCGGCAATAGCAGATGATGTGATGGATCTGGTATTTAAGAATAATCAGGAATATCCTGTTTATATTGAAGCAATTGTTGGCGGGGGTAGCTTAACGTTTAATATATATGGAAAAGAAACAAGAGATCCGAACAGAACAGTTACTTATGTCAGCGAGACACTTTCAAGTGAACAGGCAACAGGAACAAATTATGTTGCATCAGATGACCCAATCGGATATATCAATTATGTGAGTGCAGCACATCCGAAGATTTCTGCACAGCTGTGGAAGGTTGTGACAGAGAATGGGATAGAGGCGAGCAGAGAAGTTGTGAATCATAGTGAGTATGTATCGTCGCCGGAGACCTATTCTGTGGGAACAGCATCAGATGATGCCAATGCTACAGCTAAAATGCAACAAGCGATTGGAACACAGGATTTAGCAACAATCAATGCAGCAATTCAGGAAATTATTTATGGTTATTGATCAGGAGTGCAAAGAACATAGAAGTCCGGATGATCAAGGAGTAGTATGAAAGTAGGAAAACTATCACAAACTGCATGGAATCGTGCAGTGATGAAACAATTATATAAAAAGCAGGAACAAAATTTATTGAAGATATCAGCGGCAGAAAGTTGCAGTGCCTATGCTGTAGATGATGAACAAGTGCTTATAAAATCGGCGGCATCCACATCAGGTGATACAAAAAAACTAGGGAAGTATTCTTTGGCAGCAGCAATCAATCAGTTGGCATCCAGAGGGGCAAAACCTATAGACGTGCAGATTTTTATTTTGATCTCGGAGCGTATCGGAGAGCAAAAGGTGGCAGGCATGGTACAAGAAATGGAAGAAATGTGTACCATGATGAATATTGCAATTTCAAATGTTCAGGTAGAGGTGAATCCGGCAGTGACACAGGCAATTGTGCGTGTGGAGACAATGGGATTTGCTGAAAAGAGGATGCTTAGAAATATCGAGAATATCAAGCCGGAACAAGACATTGTCATGTGTGGTTTTGTGGGATTAGAAGGTACGCTGCGTATTTTGGACGAGCAGGAAAAAGAGCTAAAAGGAAGATTTGTTCCGGCATTTTTACGTCAGACCAAAGAACTAGAGTCACAGATGCTCAAGCTTCAGCTATTGGAGAATGTTGAAAAAGAAGTGAAAGAGGAAAATATTATTTTATCCGCTGTGCAGCATGTAGGAAGCGGTGGGCTCTTTGCAACTTTATGGGATACAGCTGAGGTGGCAGGACTTGGGTTGCAGATTGATATGCAGAAGATACAAATCCGACAGGAAACCGTAGAAATTTGTGAATATTATCATTTGAATCCATATAAGATGACATCAACAGGAAGTCTTCTGTTTTTCACAGATCAAGGCGAAAAGCTGATCGAGATTTTAGAAAAGAACGGCGCACGAGCCGTTAGGCTTGGGAGTACCACCGCAGAGAATGCGAGGGTGATCACAAGCGGAAGTGAAATCAGATACCTGGATCGGCCAACATCGGATGAACTGATGTTATGGAGAAAACAGAAATTAGAGGAAGGTAAAAATTATGGATACAAAACAGAAATTAAGAAATGAAATTTTGAGAAATTTAGAGAAAAACAGCCGGATTGATCTTGGAGAACTTGCAGTTCTTATGGGTATGGAAGAAGCAGAGATTGCAAATGAAGTGGCAGAAATGGAAAAAGAAAAAATCATTTGCGGATATCATACAATGATCAATTGGGATAAAACCGGGGTGGAAAAAGTGACAGCGTTGATTGAAGTGCGTGTTACACCACAGAGAAATCAGGGATTCGACCGTATTGCGGAACGTATTTACAATTATCCGGAAGTGAATGCGGTATATTTGATTTCCGGTGCATATGATCTTCTTGTTACATTGGAAGGAAAAACATTGCAGGAAGTATCATTGTTTGTATCAGAGAAGCTTTCTCCGATTGAACCGGTTATTGGAACAGCAACTCATTTTATTTTGAAAAAATACAAAGACCATGGTACGATCATGTTGCCTAAGAAAGGGTCTGACAGAATGGTGGTGACACCATAATGAGAAATCCATTATCAAAAAAGATTGTATCAGTACAGCCATCAGGAATCCGAAGATTCTTTGATGTGGCAAATGAAATGGAAGATGTCATTTCCCTTGGTGTTGGAGAACCGGATTTCGACACTCCATGGAGAATACGTGAAGAAGGAATTTTTTCTCTGGAAAAGGGAAGAACATTTTATACATCTAATGCAGGATTGATGGAGCTTCGTACAGAAATCTGCAAATATCTTGAACGTACGATCCATGTCAATTATGATCCGAAAAAAGAAACACTGATCACTGTCGGAGGAAGTGAGGCTATTGATCTGGCACTTCGTTGTATGCTTGATCCGGGAGAAGAAGTATTGCTTCCGCAGCCTAGTTATGTATCTTATCTGCCATGTACAATTATGGCGGATGGGGTTCCGGTAATCGTAGAATTAAAGCATGAAAATGAGTTTAAACTGACAGTAGATGATCTGAAAGATAAAGTGACAGAAAAGACAAAGATTCTGGTCATGCCATTTCCAAATAATCCGACAGGGTCAATTATGACAAAAGAGGATTTGGAGCCAATAGCAAAGTTTGTGGAAGAACATGATCTGTTTGTTATTTCAGATGAAATTTATTCGGAATTGAGTTACAAAGGTGACCATGTTTCTATCGCTAGTCTGCCTGGAATGAGAGAGCGAACAATTGTGATCAATGGATTTTCAAAAGGGTTTGCGATGACAGGATGGCGTCTTGGATATTGCTGTGGTCCGCAGGTGATTTTGAAGCAGATGATCAAATTACATCAATTTGCAATTATGTGTGCACCTACAAACAGTCAGTATGCAGCGATTGAAGGATTGCGTCACTGTGGAGATCAAGTAATAGAAATGCGAAAAGCATATAATCAAAGAAGACGATTTTTGATGCACGAATTCAAACGTATGGGATTGGAGTGCTTTGAACCATTTGGTGCATTCTATGTATTTCCAAGTATCAAAGAGTTCAATATGACATCGGAAGAGTTCGCAACTCGTCTGTTATACGAAGAAAAAGTGGCAGTTGTTCCGGGAACAGCATTTGGAGACTGTGGAGAAGGTTTCCTGAGAATATCTTATGCATATTCTTTGGAAGATTTAAAGGCTGCATTGGAAAGACTGGAGCATTTTATTGAAAAATTACGTGCAGAACAAAATAAATAATTATTTTGCTTAGAAAAAACTGTAGTGGAGAAAAAATATGTTAAATATTGTATTATTGGAGCCTGAGATTCCGGCGAATACAGGAAATATCGGACGTACTTGTGTTGCAACAAATACAAGACTGCATTTGATCGAACCATTAGGATTCCGTCTTGATGAGAAAGCATTGCGTCGTGCAGGAATGGATTATTGGAAAGATCTTGATGTTACAACTTATATTGATTATCAGGATTTTCTTGATAAAAATCCGGGAGCAAAGATTTACATGGCAACGACAAAAGCTGAAAAAGTATATACTGATGTAGCATATGAAGAAGACTGTTATATTATGTTTGGGAAGGAAAGCGCAGGTATCCCGGAGGAGATTCTTGTTGAAAATCAGGAGAACTGTGTGAGAATTCCAATGGTAGGAGAGATTCGTTCTTTGAATCTTGGAAATTCAGTTGCAATTATGTTATATGAGGCATTGAGACAAAATCAGTTTGCAGGGATGAATTTGGAAGGACATCTTCATCGTTTGGAATGGAATAAATAAAAGAAAAAGAGAGAAAAATCCTTTTTAGCGGATACGATGTATTGGCTAAAAAGGATTTTTTTCTATTTTAAAAATCTAAAAATTTTTTAGATAAGGTGGAATAAATATGGAATAAAAAGAGCATAATAAATAAAAGTTGTGCATATTTTACTAAATTGTTTCTATTATTGATAAAAAATAAACAATTTATTCACAAAAAAGTTTGAAAAAATCTAAAAGATTTATAGATTTTATACAAAAGATGTGCTAGGATGAGAATATGTACCTTAGGGAAAGGCGGTGACTAGAATATGGTAGAAGAAACCATTCAGGTAATCCGGGAGACAGAAGCAAAAGCAGATGCAATAACAAGAGATGCTGAAGTCAAAGGCAATCAGATCGTGGGCGATGCAGAAAAACAGGCGAAACAATGGAAAGAAGAACAATTAGCTGTAATGGAAGAGAAGATGCAGAAAGCCATGACAGATGCAAGAGAAGAAGGAGAACGGGTACAAGCAGAGACGCTGTCAAAGATTGAGAAAGAAGTTGTAGCGTTAAAAGAACTTGCTTCCGTAAAGGAAGAGGAAGCGGTCAGCCTCGTAATAGCACAATTGGTATCATAAGCTGCGTGTTGCGGGAAGGTAAAAAGGATTACAGTTTGCAGGTAAACTGTAATGAAAAAGGAGGGATTGTGTTATGGCGGTATTGCAGATGCAGCGAATGAGTATCTGCGCGTTGAAGAAGGACCGAAAAGCGATTCTGGAAAAGATTCAGAGCATGGGAGTTATGGAGATTAACCATGTGTTGGACGAAGACGAAGATTTCCGCCGGATGGACACTGCAAATGCCAGAAGCAGTTTTGAAAAAGCTGCTAATTCTGCTGACAGAGCTTTGGAGATATTGAATGAATATGCTCCGGTAAAAACATCGATGCTGTCATCTTTAGAAGGCAAGAAGCTGGTTGATGCAAAAGTACATGAAGAAGTGATTCGAAAGCGAGAGGAACTGCTTAAAGTGGTGAGCCAGATTCAGGTATTGGATAAGGAAAAAGCAGAGAATAAAGCGGAGATCCTTAAGCTGGAGAATCGGATTGAGAGCCTTGTCCCATGGCTGAGTCTGGATATCCCGATGAATGCGACAGGAACAAAGAAAACTTCTGTGATTTTAGGAAGTATTCCGGGACTGGCTGATATTTCTGGAATTTACGAGATTTTGGCAGATGCAACGCCGGAAGTTGAGGCGGCAGATGCTTATGTGATTTCATCCGGACAGGATATGACCTGTATTGCAGTTATCTGTTTAAAACAAGAAGAACAGAGTATAGAAGAAGCACTTCGAAGTCGAGGATTTTCAAGAATAGCGCAGAGCAGTGCAAAGACTCCGGCAGGGGAAACGGAGGAGTTAAAGCAGGCAATTAAAGAAAAAGAGAATCGGATTTCACAAATCGAGCAGGAAGTGATCAGGCTCGCAGAACAAAGAGAAGAGATTTATCTGCTTGCAGATTATTATCGTGTACGAGCGGAAAAGTACGAAGTATTAGGAGAGATACCACAATCGGCAAATACTTTTGTGCTGAGCGGTTATGTTCCTCATCGGGATGTAGAAAAGGTGAAACGGGTTCTGGAAAGCAAATATGACTGCGCAATCGATGTGGAGGAGTTAAAAGAAGAGGAAGAACCGCCGGTACTTTTGAAAAATAATAAATTTTCAGCAAGTGCGGAAGGCGTTTTAGAATCTTTCGGACTTCCGAAAAAAGGTGAGATTGATCCGACAGCGATTATGTCAGTATTTTATGTATTTTTATTTGGATTGATGTTATCAGATGCAGCATATGGAGCAATTGTTTCTATTGCCTGTGGTGTATTGATTTTAAAATTCCCGCGTATGTCAGAGGGAATGAAGAAGTCGATTCAGTTATTTTTCTGGTGCGGATTATCAACATTATTCTGGGGAATCATGTTTGGCGGATATTTCGGAGACGTGATCAACGTTGTATCCAGAACATTTTTCGGACATGAAGTGGGAATCAAAGCATTATGGTTTGTTCCACTCAATAATCCAATGAAATTGTTGATTTATTCTATGGTATTTGGATTGATCCATTTATTTACAGGATTAGGGATTAAAGGATACATGTGTATCAGAGATAAAAAATATGTAGATTTCTTATGTGACGTAGTATTGTGGTATGTTTTCTTAATCGGATTGATTTTGTTATTAATTCCGACAGATATTTTTGCATCTATTGCACAGGTTCAGATTACATTTCCGCCGGTTGTCAATGCAATTGCAAAATGGGCGTCCATCCTCGGAGCGGTGGGTATTGTGTTGATGTCAGGCAGAGCAAATAAAAATTTTGGACTTCGTATCGCATTAGGAGCATATGATCTGTACAATGTGACAGGATGGTTAAGCGACGTGTTATCTTATTCAAGACTTCTGGCACTGGGACTTGCAACAGGTGTTATTGCCCAGGTTGTAAACCAGATGGGAAGTATGGGAGGAAAAAGCGTATTTGGAGTGATCCTGTTTGTGATCGTATTTATTATCGGACACGTATTTAATATTGCGATCAACTTACTTGGCGCGTATGTGCACACAAATCGTTTACAGTATGTAGAATTTTTCGGAAAATTCTATGAAGGTGGAGGAAGAGCATTCCATCCATTTAGAGAAAATACAAAGTATGCGGATGTTAAGGAGGAATAAAAAGTTATGGATAAATTAGGTATTGTATATGCACTTCTTGGAGCAGCATTAGCTGTATTATTGGCAGGAGCAGGTTCTGCTTTAGGTGTTGGAGTAGCAGGTCAGGCAGCATCAGGGGTTGTGTCAGAAGACCCAAGTAAATTTGCAAAAGTATTGATTATGCAGCTGCTTCCAGGTACACAGGGAATTTACGGATTGTTGGTTGGATTTATTACACTTTCAAAGGTTGGTTTGCTTGGCGGAGGTATCAAAGAAGTATCTGTGGCAACAGGTCTTTTGATTTTGGCAGCATGTCTTCCAATTGGTATTGTTGGATTGATCTCAGGAAAATCTCAGGGTAAAACAGCTGCAGCAGCAATCGGAATTGTGGCAAAGAAACCGGAACAGTTTGGTAAAGCAATGCTTTTCCCGGCGATGGTTGAGACATATGCAATTTTAGCACTGTTGATTTCTATCCTCGCAGTAAGTGCAATTCCGGTATAAACTGAAGGGTTACTTCAGGAGAATGTTATTCGGAGAATGAAGATGAATTGAAATAGAGCGAGGTAAAGAAAATGAGTGGATTAGACAAGATGAAAAGTCAGATCCTGGAAGATGCAAACGCACAAGCCGAAGAGAAAATCGCACAAGCAAATGCACAGGCAGAGGAAATACAGGCAAGAGTAAAAGCGGAAGTAGAAGAAGCACAGCAGCGAATGGATCAGAAAACAAAAACTGCAGTGAAGAATTATCATGAACGCATTGCCTCCTCTTGTGACATGAAGAGAAAGACGGCCATTTTGAAGGCAAAACAGGAAATGATCTCCGAAGTGCTTCAAAAGGCATATGAAAAAGTAATGAATCTTTCAGATGCAGATTATTTCGAATTACTTACAAATCTGTTGAAGACATATGTGCAGTCAGGTGATGGTGAGATTTATTTTTCTGAAAAAGATAAGCAGAGAATTCCGGCTTCGTTTGTAGAAGAAACAGAGAAAATCGTAGCATCGAAAGGCGGAAAGCTGACATTTGCTTCGGAAACAAAACAGATTGATGGCGGTTTTATTCTGGTATACGGAGGGATTGAAGAGAACTGTACCATACGGGCAATCTTTGAATCCAAACGTGATGAATGGTCTGACTTGGTGCAAAAAGTAATGTTTGTATAAAATAAAGCAGCCGGGAGGATTGAATGTGAATGAATTAGAATATACCTATGCAGTTGCCAGAATACGTGCGTTGGAGGCATCACTGCTTACAGATTCTGTAATCGACCAGCTCCTTGCATGCAAAGATGAAGCACAGTGTCTTGGGCTTTTAAGTGAAAAAGGCTGGGGAAATGCTGAGACAGAAAATGATGTGGAAGCAATTTTAAATTGCGAGGAAGAGAAAACATGGCAGGTTATCCAGGAAGTATCTCCAGATTTAACAGTGTTTGATGTGATGTCTTATCCGAAACTATATCATAACCTAAAAGCAGCGATCAAGGAAGTTTGTACAGAGGTGACAAATGAAAAGATTTTTTATGATGACTGCGAGATTCCGGGAAAGGAAATGCTGTCAATTGTAGAGAATAAAGCGTTTGAACGTCTTCCGGGGAATATGGAGGCGGCTGCAAAAGAGGCTTATGAGACATTGCTTCAGACAAGAGATGGGCAGCTATGTGATGTGATTGTAGATCGTGCAGCTTTGGAGGCTATTACACAGGCAGGACATGACGCAAAAGATGAGATTATCCGTGTATATGCTGAGTCAACGGTGGCACTTGCAAATATCAAAATTGCAGTGAGATGTCAGAAGACAGGAAAATCGCTGGAGTTTATGAAACGTGCTATGGCTCCGTGTGAGAGCATCAATGTGGAACAGCTGGCAAAAGCAGCATTGTCGGGAGCAGATGCATTGCGAGAATATTTGAAAGAAACAGTTTATGCAGACGGTGTAGAAGCGTTGGAAGAATCGCCATCGGCATTTGAAAGATGGTGTGATAACCGAATGATCGAGGCAATTAAGCCACAGAAATATAATGCCTTTTCTGCAGGGCCGCTGGTAGCGTATCTGCTGGCAAGACAAAATGAAATTAAGACGGTGCGGATGATCCTGACAGGAAAACAAAATGGATTTCCAGACGAGATGATCCGGGAAAGGATAAGGGAGATGTATGTATAAGATTGCAGTAATCGGAGATTATGACAGCATATATGGATTTGCAACACTCGGTCTTAGCATCTGTCCTGTCAAGAACCGGGAAGAAGCAAAAGATAAGCTGCGTCAGCTGGCAGATGGAAAATATGGCGTTATCTATATTACAGAGGCAGTTGCAGCGCAGTTGACAGATGTGATAGAAGAATATCAGGAACGGACATTTCCAGCGATCATACAAATTCCGGGCGTATCAGGAAATACCGGTGCCGGTGTGGAAGGCGTAAAGAAGACGGTGGAACAGGCTGTCGGAAGCGATATTTTGTTCTCAGAAGAATAAAACAATAGATAGAAAGCGAGGTAGTTCGTCAAATGAGTACAGGCGTAATAAAGAAAGTCGCAGGCCCACTTGTTATTGCTTCGGGAATGCGAGATGCGAACATGTTTGACGTCGTTCGTGTTAGTGAACAAAGACTGATTGGCGAAATCATAGAGATGCACGGAGACGAGGCATCTATTCAGGTATACGAAGAGACATCAGGACTTGGACCGGGAGAACCGGTAGAATCCATGGAAGTGCCGATGTCTGTTGAATTGGGACCTGGATTGATTACCAGCATATATGATGGAATTCAGCGCCCGCTGGATGACATTATGAAAGTATCCGGAAATAACTTAAAACGTGGTGTAGAGGTTCCATCTCTGAAGAGAAATTTGAAATGGGAATTTGTACCTACTGCAAAAGTTGGAGATGAAGTAGAAGCCGGAGATGTGATCGGAACAGTGCAGGAGACAATCGTCGTACAGCAGAAGATCATGGTTCCATATGGAATCAAGGGAACCATAAAAGAAATAAAGGCCGGAGAATTTACGGTGGAAGAAACAGTGGCTGTTGTAGAGACTGCAGAAGGTGACAAGGAATTGACACTGATGCAGAAATGGCCAGTCCGTAAGGGACGTCCATATAAAAAGAAATTATCTCCGGATATGCCACTGGTAACAGGACAGCGTGTTATTGATACATTTTTCCCACTTGCAAAAGGTGGAGTTGCTGCCGTACCGGGGCCATTTGGAAGTGGTAAAACAGTAATCCAGCATCAGCTTGCAAAATGGGCGGAAGCAGATATCGTTGTTTACATCGGATGTGGAGAGCGTGGCAATGAGATGACGGACGTTCTGAATGAATTTCCGGAACTGAAAGATCCAAAGACAGGACAGTCTTTGATGCAGAGAACCGTTCTGATCGCAAATACATCAGACATGCCGGTTGCAGCACGTGAAGCATCTATTTATACAGGAATTACAATTGCGGAATATTTCCGAGATATGGGATATTCAGTTGCGTTAATGGCAGATTCAACATCACGTTGGGCAGAGGCACTTCGTGAAATGTCAGGACGTCTGGAAGAGATGCCTGGTGAGGAAGGATACCCGGCTTATCTGGGAAGCCGTCTTGCACAGTTCTATGAAAGAGCAGGTCATGTGATTTCATTAGGTAAGGAAGAAAGAGAAGGAGCATTGTCTGTAATCGGTGCAGTATCACCTCCGGGTGGAGATATTTCAGAACCGGTATCACAGGCTACACTTCGAATCGTAAAAGTATTCTGGGGATTGGACTCAGCACTTGCTTATAAGAGACATTTCCCGGCAATCAACTGGCTAAACAGTTATTCGTTGTATCTTGATAATATGGAAAAATGGTTCAATGAAAAAGTTGAGCCGGACTGGATGGCAAAACGTCAGGAAATGATGACTCTGCTTCAGGAAGAAGCGGAATTAGACGAAATCGTAAAAATGGTTGGTATGGATGCCTTATCAGCAAGCGACCGTCTGAAGATGGAAGCTGCACGCTCTATCCGAGAAGATTTCCTGCATCAGAATTCTTTCCATGAAGTAGATACTTATACTTCTTTGGATAAGCAGTATATGATGATGGATCTTGTCCTCGCATATTATGATCAGTCTGTAGAAGCCTTAGAAAAGGGTGCAAAATTACAGAACTTGATCAATCTGCCTGTACGTGAACAGATTGGCCGATTCAAATATGTGACTGAAGATGAGATTCAGAAAGAATATGAAAAAGTAAAAGAAGAGTTACACATTGAGATTGCGAATGCATTGGGAAAGGAGGACTTCTAAATGCCAAAAGAGTATAGAACCATACAGGAAGTAGCCGGACCACTGATGCTGGTGCGCGATGTGGAAAATGTTACTTATGACGAGCTGGGCGAGATTGAGCTGGCAAGTGGGGAAGTAAGACGTTGTAAAGTATTGGAAATTAATGGAAGTGATGCTCTGGTGCAGTTATTTGACAGTGCAACAGGTATCAACTTATCGAACAGTAAAGTGCGTTTTCTTGGAAGAAGCATGGAACTGGGTGTTTCAGAAGATATGCTTGGACGAGTTTTTGACGGTATGGGACGTCCGATTGATGAAGGACCGGAGATACTTCCGGAAGCTCGTATGGACATCAACGGACTGCCGATGAATCCGGCAGCAAGAAGTTATCCGGAAGAATTTATCCAGACAGGAGTATCAGCTATTGATGGATTGAATACACTTGTACGTGGACAGAAGTTACCAATCTTCTCAGCATCGGGTCTGCCACATGCAAATCTTGCAGCACAGATCGCAAGACAGGCAAAGGTTCGAGGAAAAGATGATAAATTCGCCGTTGTATTTGCGGCAATGGGTATTACATTCGAAGAGTCAAACTTCTTTATTGAAAGTTTTAAAGAGACAGGTGCAATAGACCGTACAGTTTTATTCGTCAATCTTGCAAATGACCCTGCAATTGAGCGTATATCTACACCTCGAGTTGCACTGACGGCAGCAGAGTATCTTGCATTTGAAAAAGATATGCACGTACTTGTAATTTTGACAGATATTACAAACTATGCGGATGCACTTCGAGAGGTATCAGCAGCCCGTAAAGAGGTTCCGGGACGTCGAGGATATCCGGGATATATGTACACAGACCTTGCTTCTTTGTATGAAAGAGCGGGACGTCAGAATGGTAAAAAAGGAAGTATCACAATGATTCCAATCCTGACAATGCCGGAAGATGATAAGACACATCCAATCCCTGACCTGACAGGATATATTACAGAAGGACAGATTATTTTAAGTCGTGATCTGTATCGAAGAGGTGTAACACCACCGATAGATGTACTTCCATCATTGTCTCGTCTGAAGGACAAAGGTATCGGCGAAGGTAAGACACGTGCGGATCATGCCAATACAATGAACCAGCTGTTTGCGGCATATGCACGTGGTAAAGATGCGAAAGAGCTGATGGTAATCCTTGGTGAAGCAGCGTTGACAGAGATTGATTTGTTGTATGCGAAGTTTGCAGATGCATTTGAAAAAGAATATGTATCACAGGGATACAATACAGATCGAAGTATTGAAGAAACTTTGGAAATTGGATGGAAACTACTTTCCATGCTTCCAAGAACAGAGTTGAAACGTATCGATGACAAATATCTCGATGAATATTACGGAAAGTAAGTTGCTGCAAAAAAGGTGACAAAAAAAGACTCTGAGAAGCATCAAAGGAAAGGTAGGTGAGGACGCTTGGCATCCACACAGGTAAATCCAACCCGTATGGAACTGACACGTTTGAAAAAGAAACGGATCACTGCAGTGCGAGGTCACAAATTACTGAAAGATAAACGTGATGAACTGATGCGCCAGTATCTTGATCTTGTAAGAGAAAACATGGAAGTTAGAAAACGGGTCGAAGCCGGCATTTTATCAGCGAATAAAAATTTTGTTATTGCCAAGGCTGGAATGTCGGAGGCGGAACTTCACACAGCACTGATGGCACCGAAACAGGAAATTAATTTGATTCCTTCGGAAGAAAATGTCATGAGCGTAGAGATTCCAAAATTTGAATATAAAACAAGAACAGCGGATGAAAATGATATTTATTCATATGGATTTGCATTTACATCCAGTGATTTGGATGGGGCTGTCAAATCTCTTGCAGATATTCTGCCGGATATGATAAGATTAGCAGAATGCGAAAAAGCATGTCAGTTAATGGCGGCAGAGATTGAAAAGACACGAAGACGTGTAAATGCGTTGGAGCATGTAATTATTCCGGAAACAGAGAAAAATATTAAATATATTACGATGAAGCTGGATGAGAACGAGAGAAGTACGCAGATTCGTCTGATGAAAGTAAAAGACATGATGCTCGAAGAAGCACATGGATATTCAAAAAAATAAAACCAGATTTTAAAGATGCAGTTGGAAAACCTAAAAGGTGCTCCGGCTGCATTTTCTATATATAAGCGGAACCATTTTGCAAAAAAGGCATACAGTAATGATATAAGCTCAGAAATGGGGAGAGGTGACCATGAACTCGAAATTGCCGTATTATATGGCTTATCCGATGCCGCTTGCATATGACGATGAAAGGATGGAACGACGAGATTATGAATATATGAAAAGTCTGTACCCGGATACTGCAAAGAAAGTACTTCCCTATGTAGAGGAAGAGTGTGATAGAAATGAATATCCATGCAGTATGATTTATGATGAATATCCGGACCGCTTTTCACTTCGGATGATGTGTAATCGTATCTTTGATAAGGTTGTAAGTCAGGAAAAACTGGAACCGGAGGACTGGCTTAGAAATTTGATAGAGGTCATATTATATCAGGAATTGTTTAAACGTAGAAGTGATGACAGGAGAAACAGACGCCGCTTTTATTGACTGTACATGATGTTAAGAAAATTTTTATGAATTATAAGTGTTTTGAGTGGCACAGATATTTTACAATGAAAAAATATATGGTATAATAGAAACCGATGTTAACAATTATATTATTCAAAGTGAAATGAAAGAACATAAGCTGGAGACATATATGAAAAAAAAGAATATTATATTTATAGGAATGCCTGCTGTTGGAAAAAGTACGGTAGGGGTTGTGGTTGCCAAGCGACTGGGTAAACAGTTTATTGATACAGATTTGTTGATACAGGAACAGGAAAAAAAGCTGCTTCGTGAGATTATCGCAGAAGTCGGCGAGGATGGATTTTTGAAGATTGAAAATCAGGTAAACAGAGACGTAGATGTAGAGAATGCTGTAATCTCTCCGGGAGGAAGTATTGTGTATTGCGAGGAGGCGATGCAGCATTATAAAGAAATCGGAACAATTGTATATTTACAGGCATCTTATCAAACAATAAAACAAAGAATCCGTAATCCGAAGAAGCGAGGGGTCGTGCTCAGAGAAGGACAGACATTAAAGGATCTTTATGATGAGAGATGCGTTTTGTTTGAAAAATATGCAGATATCATTGTTAATGAAGACCAGTGTGAGATAGGGGATACGATTGAGAATGTACTGGAAGAACTCTCCAGATTATAATTAAGTTTATATCAAAAAGTTTTGCAATAATGTTACGAAAATAAAAAGTTCTTTTACAAAATTGTTTTTTATGCTATAATGTTTTAGCGTTTGTGAATTTGTAGACACAACAGCGTGTCATTTGAAATAGACAAAGAATAACGCGGGATATAAGTATATAAGCTAAAAAATGATTTATGCAACCGAGAATGGGGATTTAGAAAGATACGATATAAATATCGGATAATAGAGGTGCAAAATGGAGCAATATATTATTAAGGGTGGTAATCCGTTAGTTGGTGAAGTAGAGATTGGCGGAGCAAAGAATGCTGCACTGGCAATACTGGCAGCTGCAATTATGACAGACGAGACTGTATTGATTGACAACCTTCCGGATGTGAACGATATCAATGTGATGTTGGAAGCAATCGAAGGAATCGGTGCGATGGTAGAGCGTATTGATCGTCATACAGTGAAGATTAATGGTGGAACGATCACAGATTTTAATATTGATTATGATTATATTAAAAAGATTCGAGCATCTTACTATTTATTAGGAGCAATGCTTGGAAAATATAAAAAAGCAGAGGTGGCTCTTCCGGGTGGATGTAATATCGGAAGCAGACCAATCGATCAGCATTTGAAAGGATTTAGGGCACTCGGAGCTGATGTTGATATTGAACACGGCAAGATTGTTGCCGAGGCCGATGTACTTAAGGGTACACATCTGTATTTCGATGTTGTCTCTGTAGGAGCAACAATTAATGTCATGATGACAGCAGCGATGGCTAATGGCATGACAATTATGGAAAATGTAGCAAAAGAACCACATGTTGTTGATGTTGCAAACTTCCTGAACAGCATGGGTGCGAATATCCGTGGAGCCGGAACAGATGTGATTAAGATCCGTGGAGTGAAAACGCTTCATAAGACAGAGTATTCCATTATTCCAGACCAGATCGAGGCAGGAACATTTATGTTTGCAGCAGCGGCTACAAAGGGAGATGTAACTGTAACAAATGTAATACCAAAACATTTGGATGCAACAATTTCTAAGCTGATTGATATTGGCTGTGAGGTAGAGGAACTCGATGATGCAGTTCGTGTTGTTGCAAAAGGCAGATTAAAGTCTACACAGGTTAAGACATTGCCATATCCGGGATATCCGACAGATATGCAGCCACAGATTGGTGTAGTATTAGCACTGGCATCAGGAACAAGTACAATCACAGAAAGTATTTTTGAAAACCGTTTTAAATATTTAGATGAGCTTGCAAGAATGGGAGCAAATATCAAAGTAGAGGGTAATTCAGCTACAATCGAAGGTGTAGAGAAGTTATCCGGAGCAAGAGTGAGTGCACCGGATCTTCGTGCAGGAGCGGCACTTTGTATTGCAGGTTTGGCTACAGATGGAATTACAATTGTAGATGATATTGTTTACATTCAGCGTGGATATGAGCGCTTTGAAGAAAAACTCAGAAGCCTGGGTGGAATCATTGAGCGTGTATCGAGCGAAAAAGAAATTCAGAAATTCACATTGAAAGTAAGCTAATCTAAAAGTTTTATAAACTGTATTGACAGAGACAATGATGAGTTGTATAGTTTGTTTGATAACTACAAATTAAATAATATAAACTTTCTCTTATTCAGAGCAGTGGAGATACAAAGGATCGAAGAAGCTGCGGCAACCCCTCTAAGCAGGAAGGTGCCAGCCTGAGCGAGTAATCGAACAATAAGGGGATTGTTATGAAATAGAAACAGTCCGTACGTTGTGCGGGCTGTTTTATCGTTATAAGCATCTAAGAAGGCTATATCAGCTGGGAGTCAATCCCCCAGCTGATATAGCCTCCGGCAGGATTGCAGAGGTGCGCAGTAGAAGTATGTCATGCAATTGCATGACGCGCACCTCGCAGCAAGAATGCCGAGGCATTCTTGAACAAGCCGGGAAGCAATGGTGTTATGCGGTATTCAAGTCGAAACAAATCCTAAACCGAGAGAAAGTACGGAAGAAAAGGAGAAGAACATGGAAAAATTATTATTTACATCCGAGTCCGTTACAGAAGGACATCCGGATAAGATGTGTGATCAGATTTCAGATGCAATTTTGGACGCATTATTGGAAAAGGATCCAATGAGCCGTGTGGCATGTGAGACATGTACAACAACAGGTCTTGTTATGGTTATGGGAGAAATTACAACAAATGCCTATGTAGATATCCAGAAAATCGTTCGCGATACAGTTCGTGAGATTGGATATACAAGAGGAAAATACGGATTCGATGCAGAGACATGTGGTGTCATCACAACATTGGATGAGCAGTCTGCGGATATCGCTCTTGGAGTAGACAAGGCATTGGAAGCAAAAGAAAATAAGATGTCTGATGACGAAATCGAAGCAATCGGTGCCGGAGATCAGGGAATGATGTTTGGATATGCAACAGATGAGACAGAAGAATATATGCCATATCCAATCGCAATGGCACATAAACTTGCCCTGCAGCTTACAAAAGTAAGAAAAGATGGAACACTTCCTTACTTAAGACCGGACGGAAAAACACAGGTTACAGTAGAATATGATGAAAATGGTGTTCCAAGACGTCTGGATGCAGTTGTATTGTCAACACAGCATGATCCGGAAGCAACACAGGAACAGATTCATGCAGATATCAAAAAACATGTATTTGACGTGATCATCCCAGAGGATATGATTGATGCAGATACAAAATTCTTCATCAATCCGACAGGACGTTTTGTAATCGGAGGACCTCATGGAGACAGCGGTCTGACAGGACGTAAAATCATCGTTGATACTTATGGTGGAATGGCTCGTCATGGCGGCGGTGCATTCTCAGGAAAAGACTGCACAAAGGTAGACCGTTCAGCAGCTTATGCAGCACGTTATGCAGCTAAGAATATTGTGGCAGCAGGACTTGCAAAGAAATGTGAGATTCAGTTATCTTATGCAATCGGTGTAGCACAGCCTACATCCATCATGGTGGATACATTTGGAACAGGTAAATTATCTGATGAAAAATTAGTAGAGATTATTCGCGAGAACTTTGATATGCGTCCGGCAGGAATTATCAAGATGTTAGATCTTCGTCGTCCGATTTACAAGCAGACAGCAGCATATGGTCATTTCGGAAGAAATGATTTAGACCTTCCATGGGAGAAACTGGACAAGGTTGAAGATTTGAAAAAATATTTGTAAGAATAAAAAGATGCGGTGCAGAAAAATGCTGTGTACCGCATCTTTTTTTTAAAAATTATGTTATAATCCCACTAGAGTAAAATGAAAAGAGGGCGAACCTATGAAGTTGAAAACGAAACTGGTGATTGCATTTATTCTGGTTATGATATTTCCAACTTTTGTTACAATGGCGGGAATGCATATGCTTGCACCGAACAAGGCAGGGGAAATACAGCAGATGTATTTGATTATCGTCTGCGTTACAACAGCTGTACTTGTCTGGTGGATTTATAAGACGGTTTCCGTGCCATTGGCAAAGTTGCAGGAAGCAACGAGAAATATCAAAGAAGGAAATCTGGATTTTGAGATAAAGCCGGAAAATGATGATGAGATAGGTCAGGTGTGTCAGGATTTTGAGGAAATGCGATTGCGTCTGAAGGCGAATGCAGAAGAAAAAATAGAATTTGACCGTGAGAATAAAGAACTGATCAGTAATATTTCCCATGATCTGAAAACTCCGATCACGGCAATCAAGGGGTATGTAGAAGGAATCATGGATGGTGTTGCAGATACACCGGAAAAGATGGACAGATACATCAAAACCATATACAATAAAGCAAATGAGATGGATCGGTTGATTAACGAACTGACATTATATTCAAAGATTGACACGAATCGTATTCCTTATGATTTTACAACAATTTCTGCAAAACAGTATTTCAGAGACTGTGCAGAGGATCTTGCAATTGAGCTGGAATCAAAAGGTGCAAAATTTGAATATCGTAATTATCTTGAAGAGGATGCTAAGATCATAGTAGACCCGGAACAGATGCGAAGAGTGATCAACAATATTGTTTCCAATTCATTAAAATATACAGACAAGCCACAGGCAGAAATAAGGATGAAAATTTTGGATGTGGGAGATTTTATCCAGGTAGAATTAAGTGATAATGGAAAGGGAATTGCTACGAAGGATCTGCCATACATATTTGAACGATTTTATCGTGCAGATGCGTCAAGAAATTCTTCCAAAGGCGGAAGCGGAATCGGGCTTGCAATCGTGAAGAAGATTGTAGAAGAACATGGCGGTAAAATATGGGCGACCAGCGAAGAAGGCGTAGGAACAACAATGTATTTTGTTGTCAGAAAATATCAGGAGGTGCCAATCGAATGAGCAAAAGAATTTTAATAATCGAAGACGAAGAAAGTATCGCAGAATTAGAGCGTGATTATTTGGAGCTTAGTAATTTTGAGGTGGAAGTTGCAAATGACGGACAACTGGGATTAGATAAAGCATTAGGAGAAGAATTTGATTTAATCATTTTAGACCTTATGCTTCCGGGAGTAGATGGGTTTGAGATTTGCAAACAGGTACGAAACAATAAGAATACACCAATTATTATGGTTTCAGCAAAAAAAGATGATATAGACAAAATCCGTGGACTGGGACTGGGAGCGGATGATTATATGACAAAACCATTCAGCCCAAGCGAACTGGTTGCCCGTGTTAAGGCACATCTGGCAAGATATGAGCGTTTGATCGGAAGCAGTGTGGATGAAAATGAAATCATAGAAATCCGTGGATTGAAGATTGATACAACAGCACGGCGCGTATGGGTAAATGGCGAAGAAAAATCATTTACAACAAAAGAGTTTGATCTGTTAACATTTCTTGCAGGCCATCCGAATCATGTGTATTCGAAGGAAGAACTATTTAGGGAAATCTGGGATATGGAGTCGGTGGGAGATATTGCAACAGTAACAGTGCATATAAAGAAGATCCGAGAGAAAATCGAATACGATACATCGCATCCACAGTATATTGAAACAATCTGGGGAGTTGGATATAGATTCAAGGTATAAAAATATGAGAAAGAAAACAATAAAAGAGCGTTTGCAAGAAGGAAGCTTTAATACAGTGCGGGTAATCGGAATGGGATTTTTGTTCGTAATTTTGATTGGCGCAGTACTTCTATGGATGCCATTTTCCGTGACAACACCGATGAAATTTACCGATGCATTATTTACGTCGGTTACAGCAGTCTGTGTGACAGGGCTTGTTACAGTTACTCCGGCAGTACAATTTACTGTGGTGGGAAAAGTAATCTTATTATTCCTGATTCAAATTGGAGGACTTGGAATTATTGCATGCGTTGTTGCATTTATGATCCTTGCAGGACAAAGGATTTCCCTGAGAAGACGAGTTATGATCCAGGAAAGCTATGGGTTGGATACGCTGAGTGGAATGGTACAATATATTATTCGGATCATAAAAGGCACATTTTTCGTTGAAGGGATCGGTGCACTTGCCTATAGTTTTTACTTCGTTCCAAAATATGGAGTGTTAAAAGGAATTGCATATGCGATATTCCATGCTATATCAGCATTTTGCAACGCAGGTATTGATATACTCGGGAGCTCCAGTTATATGCATATGGTCACAAGTCCAATCATTAATTTTACGACGATATTTCTCGTTGTAAGCGGAGGACTTGGATTTGTAGTGTGGTATGATATTTTGAATAATATAAAACAAGTGCGAAGTATAAAAGATGTGAGGCGAAATTTCTTTCACAGACTGTCTTTGCAGAGCAAGATTGTACTTACAATGACGGCAGGGCTGCTTTTGTTTGGAATGTTTGCATTTCTTTTATTGGAATATCATAATCCTGTGACAATGGGAAAATTGACATTCTGGCAGAAAGTACAAGCGTCGTTATTTCAATCTGTCTCAACACGAACAGCAGGATTTGCGACAGTTTCTCAATCAGGGCTGACAGCCGCATCGAAGGCAATCGGCTGCTTGCTGATGATGATTGGAGGTTCTTCCGGAGGAACGGCAGGAGGCGTAAAAACGACAACGGTTGCGCTGCTGTTATTGACTTGCTTAAGTGTAGTAAGAGGAAGTCGTGATATAGAGTGTTATGGAAGAAAAATTCCACTCTCACAAGTAAAATCTGCGGTGACAATTTTATTTTTGACAATTATGTTTTGGATGTCGGGAACAATTATCATCACGATTTTAGATCCACAGGTGAATTTTTTGAGAATTGTATATGAAACAACATCGGCAATTGCTACAGTTGGTTTATCGGCAGATTTGACACCTAGCTTGAGCAGAGCAAGTCAGTATGTACTGATGGTGATAATGTACATTGGAAGAATCGGACCGGTCACGATGGCAATGATTTTTGCAGGAAAAGGGAAAAATGCAGAACAGTATCGTGAATTACCGGAAAAACAGATTATGATAGGATAGGAGATAGAAGATGGGAAAACAATTTGCTGTGTTCGGTCTTGGAAGCTTTGGAAAAAGTGTAGCATTGACCTTGCAGAGTTTTGGATGCGATGTGATCGCAGTTGATAATTGTTATGAGAAGATACAGGATATTGCAGATTCGGTTTCATATGCGATGTGCGGAGACGTAACAGAGCCAGAATTTATGAAAACGATAGGAGCCCGCAATCTGGATGGGGCAGTGATTGCAGTTTCAGAAAATCTTGAAGCTGCGATCATGGCAACTATGATTTCGAAAGAAATGGGAATTTCTTATGTATTGGTAAAAGCAATGGACGAACTGCAGGGAAAGATTCTTGAGAAAGTCGGTGCTGACTCGATTGTGTATCCGGAAATCGATATGGGTGAACGTGTAGCAAAAAAGCTGATATCGACAGAATTTATTGATTGGATTGAGTTATCTCCGGATTATAGTCTGACAGAGAAACTGCTTCCGAAACAATGGGAAGGAAAGAGTCTGGCAGAGCTGCGGGTCCGCGAAAAATATGGGATTAACGTAATCGGAATTTTAAAGGAAGACAAGATGGATATGGCATTAGATCCATCAAAACCATTGCAACCGGATGATATGTTATTTATTATCGGGAAAAATTCTGATTTAGAGAAGTTTAAGCTAAGGTAAAGAAAGGATTAACAGACGAATGATCACAAGTACAAGTAACCAGAGAATTAAGGAGATTGTACAGCTTCAAAAGAAAAACAGAGCAAGAAATACAGAGGGTGTATTTATTGTAGAAGGAATCCGTATGGTAAGGGAAATACCTGAGGATAAGCTAAAAGCACTCTATGTAACAGAAGAGTTTTATAAAAAGCATAAAGCAGAACTGCCGGGAAATGTGAAGCCGGAGTTTGTAACTCCGACGGTGTTTTCATATATTGCAGATACAAAAACACCTCAAGGGGTATTGGCAATTGTATGGCAGAATAAATACACGTTGGCAGATATTTTAAAAAAAGGTACAGAAAAAAAAGAAATGCTTCTTGTGTTAGATAATCTTCAGGATCCGGGAAATCTTGGAACCATTTTCAGAACTGCAGAGGCAGCGGGGGTTACAGGGATTATTCTTAGTAAAGACAGCGTGGATATTTACAATCCGAAAGTGATCCGCTCTACGATGGGTGCAATTTTCCGTATGCCATTTGTGTATGTGGAGAAATTGACAGATACAATAGAAGAATTAAAGGCACATCAAATTCAGGTTTATGCGGCTCATCTGGATGGGAAGAATGCGTATGATGAGGAGTGCTATCTCAATGGCACAGCTTATCTGATTGGAAATGAAGGAAATGGACTGAGACAAGAGGTGGCAGATTGTGCGGACACATGGATACGGATTCCTATGTTGGGACAGGCAGAATCCTTGAATGCAGCAGTTGCAGCTTCCATTTTGATGTTTGAAGCAGCAAGACAGAGACGAAAATAATGTTGGATTTATCACTGGAATATGGTATTGTAGTAAATAGATGTAGGGCAAAACGTGTGAATTTACACATGAATCATAGTTTTGCCATATATATTTACCAAGATATACACGTTTATATGTGGGAATAGGAGAGAAGAAAGACATGAACTTAAAGGGAAGAAATTTTTTGACATTAAAAGACTTTACTCCGGAAGAAATTACATACCTGCTTGATTTATCAGCAGAATTAAAAGAGAAAAAGAAAAAAGGAATTCCGGTGGACCACTACAAAGGGAAAAATGTTGCGCTGATTTTTGAAAAAGACAGTACAAGAACAAGATGTGCTTTTGAAGTTGCAGCATCTGATATGGGAATGGGGTCTACTTATCTCGGACCTACAGGATCTCAGATTGGAAAGAAAGAAACAATCAAAGATACAGCACGTGTACTTGGAAGAATGTATGATGGAATCGAATATCGCGGATTTGATCAGGAAATCGTAGAGACATTGGCAGAATACGCAGGTGTTCCAGTATGGAACGGGCTGACAAACCAGTATCATCCAACACAGATGCTGGCAGATATGTTGACGATTCGTGAACATTTCGGAGATTTAAAAGGGCGTAAGCTGGTATATATGGGAGATGCAAGATATAATATGGGTAACTCTCTGATGATCGCATGCTCAAAATTAGGTATGCACTTTGTTGCCTGCACAACATCAAACTATTTCCCAAATGCAGAATTAGTTGAGACATGTCGCGGATATGCGGCCCAGTCGGGTGGAAGTGTTACATTGACAGAAGATGCAATAGAAGGAACAAAAGGCGCAGATGTTATCTATACAGATGTATGGGTATCTATGGGTGAGCCGGACGATGTGTGGGAGTCACGTATTAAAGAACTTGCACCATATAAAGTTACAAAAGAAATTATGGCAAATGCAGGAGAACAGGCAATCTTTTTACATTGCTTACCGGCATTCCATGATTTGAATACGACAATCGGTAAAGAGATGGGAGAACGCTTCGGATTTACAGATATGGAAGTGACAGATGAAGTGTTTGAATCTGAGCAGTCAAAAGTATTTGATGAGGCCGAGAATCGTATGCATACAATTAAAGCGGTTATGGTAGCAACACTTGGAGAAGTAAAATAAATGAAAACAGAAATCTTAAAGCTTTTGAGAGAAAGTCAAGATTATGTTTCCGGGCAGCAGTTGTGTGAAACTTTCGGAGTTTCACGCACAGCAGTCTGGAAAGTAATGAATCAATTAAAAGAAGAAGGATACGAGGTCGAAGCAGTTCGGAATCGAGGATATCGGATCGTGGGCAGTGCAGACGTTATGACACAAGAAGAGTTAGAAAGCCTTTTGGATGGCCGGACAAAGTGGGCCGGACAGCATGTTGTCTATTCTGATGAGATTGATTCAACAAATATAAAAGCAAAACAGTTAGGTGAAGAAGGTGCGTCACACGGGACACTCGTAGTGGCAGATATGCAGACTGCAGGTCGAGGAAGAAGAGGACGTGGGTGGGATTCACCATCCGGCAGCAGCATTTATATGTCCATTATGCTTAGACCAAAATTTTCACCGGTAAAAGCACCTATGCTGACAATCGTAATGGCTTATAGCGTAGCAAGAGCATTGCGTACATGTACCGGATTAGATGTACAGATTAAGTGGCCGAATGATATTATCCTGAATGGAAAAAAGATTGTTGGGATATTGACAGAGATGAGTACAGAAATCGACTATATTAACCATGTAGTGATTGGAGTCGGAATCAATGTCAACACAGAAACATTTCCAGAGGAGATAGCAGATAAGGCAACTTCTCTTCGGATTGAGATTGGGGAAGTACAGAAGAGAGCACCGATTGTAGCAGAAATTATGTCTGAGTTTGAAAAATGCTATGAAGAATTTGAAAAACAGGAAGATTTGAGCTTTATTCAGGAAGAATATAATAAGCTGCTTGTGAATTGCGGAAAGGATGTCTGCATTTTAGGTGCAAAAGAATCTTATCAGGCACATGCTTTGGGAATTAATGAAACCGGTGAATTAATTGTCCGCCGGGAAGATGGAAGTAAAGAAACCGTATATGCAGGAGAGGTATCTGTGCGTGGAGTATACGGATATGTATAAGGTGGTATGATATGGAAAACACAGAAGAGATTGTACTTTGTGCAGCCAGTGCATATGAGCAGAAGTTTTATTTGAATCCGGATTTTATGACACTTCCAGAGTCAGTTCGCCAGGAACTTCAAATCATGTGTGTACTGTATACAGCTGATGTTGGCGGAATCCTCATGGTTGTATATGATGAAGATGGAAACCTTGAATTGAAAGTCGAACATGATGAAAATGATTTCGAATTTGACGAAATTGGAAGCGTTCTTAAAATTAAAGAATTGCAGAATACAAAAAGAGAATTATTTGAATCATTGGAATTGTATTATAGAGTCAAATATCTTGGAGAAGATATTGATTTGGATGATGTCGAAGATTTAGAAGAATAGGTTAAGGGGAACTATATGAAACAGTTAACAATTGGAAATGTTACATTGGACAATTGCTATGTACTGGGACCGATGGCAGGCGTAACAGACCTGCCATTTCGTTTGTTATGTAGAGAACAGGGAGCAGGTCTGCTGTGCATGGAAATGATCAGTGCAAAAGGAATTTTATATAACAATAAAAATACAGAAAGTCTGCTTCAGATTCATCCGGATGAGATGCCGGTATCATTGCAGCTATTTGGTTCAGATCCAAAGGTTGTAAGTGAGATGGCGAAACGTATCGAAGAAAGACCATTTTCGATATTAGATATTAATATGGGATGTCCGGTGCCGAAAATTGTCCGAAACGGAGAAGGGTCTGCATTGATGAAAAATCCGAAGCTGGTGTATGAACTTGTATCAGCAACAGTGAAGGCAATTCAAAAACCGGTAACTGTCAAAATCCGAAAAGGATTTGATGATGAACATGTAAATGCAGTAGAAATTGCAAAGATTATTGAAGAAGCCGGAGCTTCGGCAGTTGCGGTACATGGCAGAACGAGAGAACAGTATTATTCAGGAAAAGCTGACTGGGATATTATTCGTCAGGTAAAGGAAGCCGTTCATATTCCGGTTATTGGAAATGGAGATGTGACATCGGGAGAAAAGGCAGTTGCAATGCAGGAACAAACAGGATGTGACGGAGTAATGATCGCACGCGGGGCACAAGGAAATCCATGGATCTTTTCAGAGTTGATAGCATATGAAAAAACAGGTGAAATGCCGAAACGTCCGGATGTAGATGAGATACGTCAGATGATGCTTAGACATGCAAGACTCCAACTGCAATATAAAGGCGATTATACCGGAATCCGAGAGATGAGAAAACATGTTGCCTGGTATACCAAAGGACTGCATAATGCAGCACGTTTAAGGGATGATATCAATAGCGTTGAGAGCTATGAAGAACTTGAAAAAATCTTGACAGTATTGGCATGATTGGGTATAATATTGTAACTGCGAATAAGACTAAAAAAGAGATGGACCATGCTTGAAAAACAAAAGGTTTGGGACATCTTTTAGTTGCGTTATGAGATTAATTTACAAGAACAAACAGACAGAAGAATAAGACAGAAGTATTCAGAATATATTTATTTCAAAATATAGATTTGAAAAATAGTAATTCTAAAGTTAATCATAAGATATGATTGCAGACTTAAAAAGAAAACACATGAGACTAAAAAGGAGAACAAATCATGGCAGAGGCAAAGAAAAGATTACTGACATATGCGGGATTAAGAGCATTAGAAGAAGAACTTGAAAATTTAAAAGTAGTAAAACGTAAAGAAGTTGCAGCTAAGATAAAAGAGGCAAGAGAACAGGGAGACCTTTCAGAGAATGCTGAATACGATGCAGCAAAAGATGAGCAGCGCGATATCGAGGCTCGTATCGAAGAACTTGAAGCAATTCTTAAAAATGTAGAGGTTGTAGTAGAAGACGAAGTGGATTTCGACAGAATCAATGTTGGATGTACAGTAAAAGTATACGATGTAACATTTGATGAAGAAATCGAATTCAAAATCGTAGGATCTACAGAGGCGAACTCTTTGGAAGGAAAGATTTCAAACGAGTCACCTGTAGGACAGGCGCTGATGGGTAAAGAAGTCGGAGACGTAGTAGATGTTGAGACACAGGCAGGTGTGATCCAGTACAAGGTTCTGGGTATCAACCGCTCACTCTAGGAAGGAGATATACAATGGCAGATAATCAGAAAAAAACACAGGAACCAGACTTAAATCAGTTGAGAAAAGTTCGTCGTGAAAAACTCGCAGAACTTCAGCAGAATGGAAGAGATCCATTTCAGATTACAAAATTTGATCAGACACACCATTCACTCGAAGTGAAAAATCTTTATGAAGCACACGAAGCTGAGATTTTAAAAGACCGCCAGGAGCCAAATGTAGACGGACTGGATGAAGAGCAGGTAAAAGAAGTTCTGAAGAAAGATTACGAAGACAAGAGAAGCATTATGGATGCAAATCCAATTCACGTATCAATCGCTGGACGTATGATGTTCAAGAGAGTTATGGGAAAAGCTTCCTTCTGTAACATTCAGGATTTACAGGGAAATATTCAGGTATATGTCGCAAGAGATGCAATCGGAGTTGATGCATATACAGATTTCAAACGTTCGGATATCGGTGACATTTTCGGATTAGAAGGATTTGCTTTCAGAACAAGAACAGGAGAAATCTCTATCCATGCTGAAAAGATGATACTTCTTTCTAAGAGCTTACAGATGCTTCCAGAGAAGTTCCACGGTCTGACAGATACAGACACACGTTACCGTCAGAGATACGTTGACCTGATTATGAATGCAGACTCTAAAGATACATTTATCAAACGTTCAAAGATCCTTGCAGCAATCCGTAAGTACTTAAGTGGAGAAGGATTCATGGAAGTTGAGACTCCAATGCTTGTAGCAAATGCAGGAGGAGCAGCAGCAAGACCATTCGAGACACACTTTAACGCATTGAACGAGGATCTGAAGCTTCGTATTTCACTTGAGCTGTACCTGAAGAGACTGATCGTTGGTGGACTTGAGAAAGTATACGAGATTGGACGTGTATTCCGTAACGAAGGTCTTGATACAAGACATAACCCAGAATTTACTCTGATGGAGCTTTACCAGGCATATACAGATTACCACGGCATGATGGATCTGACAGAGAATATGTATCGTTTTGTTGCTCAGGAAGTTCTTGGAACAACACAGATTGTTTACAAAGGAATTCCGATGGATCTTGGTAAACCATTTGAGCGTATCACAATGGTTGACGCAGTTAAGAAATACGCAGGCGTTGACTGGAATGAGGTTAAGACTCTGGAGCAGGCAAGAGAACTTGCAAAAGAACATAATCTTGAATTTGAAGAGAGACATAAAAAAGGTGATATCCTGAATCTGTTCTTTGAAGAATATGTAGAAGAGCACCTTCTTCAGCCGACATTCGTAATGGATCATCCGGTTGAAATTTCACCACTTACAAAGAAAAAACCAGAAAATCCAGAATATGTAGAGCGTTTCGAGTTCTTTATGAATGGATGGGAAATGGCAAATGCATACTCAGAGCTGAATGACCCAATCGACCAGAGAGAGCGTTTCAAAGCACAGGAAGAACTGCTTGCACAGGGTGATGATGAAGCTAACACAACAGATGAAGACTTCATGAATGCCTTGGAGATTGGTATGCCTCCTACAGGTGGTATCGGATTTGGTATCGATAGAATGTGTATGTTGTTGACAGGAGCAGAAGCAATCAGAGACGTGTTACTGTTCCCGACAATGAAGAGCTTGGATAAATAAACCTAGTGTTTATGCGGGATTGAGGCATTTGAGTACGTCAAAGGACGCATTAAAAGACGTATTTTGGCATAGTCATTTACATCAGTATGAAAGAGTACACAATCTGAAAAGAATAAGACTCAATCGAATATGAACTACTAAGAGGACATTTTCTAAAGAAATTTAGAAGATGTCCTCTTTTTTGCGTTATGGAGAAAATACGTCATTTGTTATGAAGTCAAAGTGAAAGGAGCACAGCAATGGATGAATCAAAGAAAAAAGATAGATATGAGGATGCAAAAAAGTTTGTAAGATATTCAGATGGTGCAAAGATGTACAGTATGGGAATGACAAAATTTCAAGAAGTGGCTAAGGATGCCAAGGCTTGTTATAAGATTGGTCAGCTTGTACTTGTTAATACAGAAATATTGGATAAGTATCTTGAAACTTTTCATATTACAGATTCTGAGTTTTATAAGTAGGTGATGTTATGGTAAATACATTGAGTGGTTCAGTTAGTGCCTATAGAAAAGAAATTGTAAAACCAAGATTTATTCGTATTGATGAAGTAATGGCTTTATTAGATGTAACACGAGATGAGGCAATGGATATAGCATTAGCTGCTGGAGCAAGATATCAGCTTGCAAAGATTATATTAGTACATAAGGAAAGGTTGATGAAATTTATGAAACATTTTGCAAGAGTGCCTAGTTCAAACAAAATCGTAGAAAAGAAGTTTGTAAGAATTGGGGAAGCTTCAATGACATATAGCATAGGGCATCATAGATTTATTGAAATGGCTAGAGCAGCGGGTGCTGTATATAAGATTGGAACAGCTAAGGGAAATACTATATTAATAAATTTGGAAATTTTTGATGATTATATGGAGCAATTCAGAGAACCGCCAACAGAAATGAAACATCCATTGCCAAATGTGAAAGGAGACTGATGAATGAGTTACTCATATAAGTGCTATTCAGATACAAAGGATTTTATGAAAAAATTTGTAAATGCAGAGGAAGGAGCGATTATTTATGGGATAAGTAAATCTAGAATCATAGTAATTGCGAGAGAGGCAGGAGCAGTCTATAAAGTCGGTAATTCAGCATTAATCAATACGGAATTATTTGAAAAATATCTTGAACGATTCAGAGAGCCGGCAAGAGAACTGCCTAAGCATACATGGAACAAATTAAAGGAAATGACAAATACACCAAAAACTGGTGAAAATTCGTAAAAATACACCAGTGGTGTCACTTCCGTAAAATTAAAGTGCATTGTAGAATATCAATTGTCCAAGAGAGATTGGACATAACAATTGAATAATCAGTTACAGATTTGCAAAGTAGTTTGCACTGCAGAGTATCTGTAGGTAGTAAAATTACGGGGCATGTACCTGGAGGATGAAAGTCACAGCTATCATATTAGTAGTCTGATGGATTGAAAGATGAAGGGCGAGAAGCTGGATGGAAATCTGGTAAAAGGAATAGGCATGTTGCGTAAGGATAATTAACCACAGAGGGCGAGAAGTTCGTCCTTATCCTCAAAAGGCTAAAAGAGGAGATAGTGCTTCTGATAATTCAGAAGGGCGTCGTGAAACACATTTTGTGGCTCGTCTGTAACTCCCGGAGGTGAGAACACCTCTTTGTACACGGGGCGATATAGGAGTCTAGAAGACTGGCGTGTACCTACATGCTTAGCGTTAAGCATAGCCATGTAGACTATATCACTTCCAAATTCAAATTCTGTCTATATGGCAACTAATTTGAAGGAGGATAAAGTGGTGATGGGATTTAGCATAGCATTAATAATTATTGTTCTTATCGTATTGTATTCGTTAGCTAGGACGGCAGGAGAGTCGGACAGGACAATGGAACAGATAAGAGAGCAATCACTCCTTGGAAGGGAGGAGAGCTCTGGTGGGAACAGTTGAAAAAAGAGATAAGCATAAGAAACGCAGGTTTGTATCTCCAGAAGAAAAGCTTGAAAGAGAATTAAAAGATTGTATGCATTGTAGATTCTTCTGGGGACATAACAACAGATGTGCCAATGGAACATGTTGTAAACCATCTAAGAAAAAGGAACAGAAACTTCCGACGGAATGTGTCGGATGTCCATATTATCGAGGGAATGGTTATTGTTTTCCTTGTATGCGAAAGCTGATAGGAAAGTAGGTGGTTAAGATGTTCAAGTGGCTGTTTAAGAAGAAAGGATGTGCAAAACACATGAATAACAAGTTAGAAGTAATCGGCATTGATCATGGATGGTCAATGATGAAAACAATCTCTCAGGTATTTGTCACAGGTGTTAAGGAGATTACAACAACTCCGGCACTTTTCGGCGATGTACTTGAGTATGAAGGAAAGTTCTATAAGGTTGGAGCTGTGAGGCAGGAAGTAAAGGATACAAAGGTCGAAGATGACAGCTTTTATCTTCTCACTCTTGCAGCAGTTGCTAAG
>ENA-OWON01000045-OWON01000045.1-gut-metagenome-genome-assembly--contig:-NODE-45-length-93625-cov-18.039210_pt1 | contig 93625 bp, 84 predicted proteins | sample MGYA00248257_ERZ651798 | MGnify/ENA primary metagenome ERZ651798 (study PRJEB26908, sample SAMEA4031708) | gut metagenome | biome: gut; feature: normal infant; material: stool | place: China | collected 2015... | reverse complement strand
GAAAGAGTAAACCTTTACTGTGCGGGAGTAAATTCCACCACCAAATGTGGTGGTGGAATTTAAAATTTCATTTTTGGGGTAAAATTGGCAAAGATGTAGAGATAAAAACACCATTTATGTGTGATTATGGTTATAACATTGAATTAGGAAGCAATGTGTTTATCAATTATAATTGTACTATTTTAGATTGCAATAAGGTTAAGATAGGAAACAATGTATTAATGGCTCCAAATGTTCAAATATATGCTGCAACACACCCAACAGATTATAAATTGAGACTTCAGGAATTAGAAATGGCATATCCAATAACTATTGAAGATAATGTGTGGATTGGTGGTGGTACAATAATTTGTCCGGGAGTAACGATAGGAAAAAATTCTGTTATTGGTGCAGGAAGTGTTGTTGTAAAGGATATACCAGCTAATTCATTGGCTGTTGGAAATCCGTGTATCGTCGTAAAAAAATTGGAGGATTGTGATGAATAATAGAGTAAATATTATCGGATTAGGTCATATCAATATTGTCGTAGAGAATATTGATGAAGGTATTAAGTTTTATGAAGAATTATTAGGTGCTGTTCCATATCAGATATTTAGAAATTTTTCTAATTCTGGCTTTTCAAAAGCAGCAGGCTTTTTGGAAAATCCAGAAAATATTAATCTGCATATTGCTTTTTTAAATATTCCAGAAAGTGGATTGACATTAGAATTAATGCAATATATCAATCCGGTTTCTCATAATAAAGTTTTACATAATCCGGTTTTTGATATAGCGGGAGTACGTCATGTTGCTTTAGAAGTAGATGGAATTGAAAAGGCTTTTGATCATGTAGTATCAGTTAGTGGTGTTAGATTGATAAATAATAATACAGCATATAAACCATATAAAATTGATGATATACAGCAGAAAGATTTTTCTTTTTTTGATAAAGAATTAGAAGTTAATGAGGTCGAAAAAAGCAGAGTGGTAAAAATAATTTCAAATACGAAATATTTCTATTTCATTGATAAATACGGAGTACAGTGGGAGTTTGAAGAAGGACATACAGACATCGGGAAAAAATAAGTAATAACGACTGGAGAAAATAAAAATGAATTACAAAATGATAGTTTTAGATTTGGATGATACTTTGTTAAAAAATGATGGAACAATTTCAGATTGTACTAAAGAAAAGTTACAGGTAGCTCAAGAGCAAGGAACAAAAGTTGTTCTGGCATCTGGCAGACCTACGTTCGCAATAGAAAAAATAGCAAATGAATTAAAACTAAAAAAATATGGAGGTTATATTATATCATATAATGGTGCAAGAATTATAAATTGTGCTTCTAGAGAAGAAATGTATGCATCTAATATAACGGTTAGTCAAATTCATAAATTATATGATATGAGTAAAAAAGCAGGTGCTTATATTCAAACTTATGTAGGAAATCATATTATAGCATCTGAGGCAAATGAGTATACAGATATTGAAAAGCAAATTACCGGGATGGATATAATTGTAGCAACTAATTTTAAGGAGTATATTTCAGACGATGTAGTAAAAGCTATTGTGTTACAACATCCAGACAAATTAAAAAAGATAGAAGAAACATGGAAGAATGAAATAGGGGACTCTATGTATATGACAATTTCTAAACCATTTTTTCTTGAGTTTATGAATAAAGAGGTTGATAAAAGTAAGAGCATAGAGCGACTTGCAAAAATATTAGGAATATCTATGTTGGAAGTAATTGCAATCGGGGATAGTTACAATGATTTGTCAATGATTAAGGCGGCAGGCTTGGGAGTTGCTATGGATAACGCTGTAGATTGTGTTAAAGCAGCAGCTAATTATACTACAGATGATAATGAACATGATGGTGTAGCAAAAGTAGTTGAGAAATTCATTTTAGGAAAAAAACATAAAGTTGCTTAATATGTGAGGATGTGAAATATGGAATATGAGATTGGTCCAATTAGACCACCTTCGGAGGCACAAAGTTTATTAATCAGGGTTACAAGGGGATGTCATTGGAATCAATGTAGATTTTGTGGGTTGTACAAGAAATGTAACTTTTCTACAAGACATACAGAAGATATTATTTTTGATATTAAGAAAGCGTCAGAAATATATAAAAATCACGAATTCGAATCTTGCTTTTTGCAAGATTCAGATGCTTTTGTTTTATCTTCTGATAGATTATTGCTAGTTATTGAAACTATAAAAAAAGAATTTCCTAATATAAAATACATAACAAGTTATGCTAGGGCTGATAGTATATTAAGAAAAAGTGAAAATGAAATGTTAGAGCTGAGACAGGCAGGTTTAAACCATTTGTATTGTGGTATGGAAACAGCCAGTGATAATATTTTGAAATTGATAAATAAAGGTATAACTGCTAAACAGATAATAGAGGCGGGGGTACTCGCAAAAAAAGCTGGTATGATTTTATCAGAATTCATTTTATTAGGTATTGGTGGAAAAAAGTACTCAGATGAAAATGCAATTTTGACTGCACAAGCATTAAATATTATCAAACCTGATTTTATCAGAGTTCATGCTACTGCGATTAAACCCGAGACAGAATTGGGGAATATGTTAAAACAAGGGATATTTGAACTTCAAAGTGAAGAAGAAATTGTAATAGAGCAAAAAAAATTTATTGAAAATCTTGAATCAATGGATAGTTATTATATGAATGAACATATTGTGAATTTATTGATGGAGGTAAGAGGAAATTTACAAGAGTGCAAGGAGAGAATGTTAAACCAAATTGATATGTATTTAAATATGTCAGAAGAAGATAAAGAAAATTTTGCTGTTGGAAGAAGATTGAATTATTATTTTACATTATCGGATTTGAATAATGTAAAAAAGAAAAAAATAGTAGCAGAATATATATCAAATATAAAAGAAAAAAATGTTGATATAGATATGGTTTGTAATTTATTACGTTCAAAAGTAATTTGATATAAACTATTGTTGGTATATTTTGAAATGTTTTATATTTGGATGGAAAGATTAGAATTTGTTCTAATCTTTTTGTTATTTAGTAGAGCTTGAAGCGTAAATAATTTAAGAAATGTATAAATGTTAAGCTATGAGAGGATGGCGACTATTCGTCGCCTCCTCTCAATTAAAATAATACAAATATTGTATTGCTCATCAATTTAAACACGAACCTTGCTGTTTGCTGCATCCTGGAAGCTTCCGCTTTTCTGTGGCAGATGCATCCAGTTTTTGATGTAGACCACATTGTACATTACGAAAGCAAGCATAAAGGCTGTAGAAACGTCAAATACTGAGTGCTGTTTGATAAACATGGTAGACAGTATAATCAAAACACAAAGCACTAAGGATGCATGCTGAACGTGTTTTTTATCTTTGAAATAGCTGCTGTTCATCACCGCAAAATGAATGCCGAGCGAATTGTATACGTGAATGCTTGGAAACAGGTTCGTCGGTGTGTCAGTGGAGTAAAGCCACTCGCAAAGCGCTGTAAACATATTGTGGTGCGTGAAATAATAAGGTCTTAAATTGTGACCATTCGGGTAGAGAGTTGATATAACCAAAAATACGGTCATGCCTGTATATAAAAACGCACACAGTCTGTAAAATTCTTTTTTGTCATGTAATGCCGTGAAAGCAATTCCAAAGGCCACATAGCCAAACCACATGATATAAGGAATAACAAAGTATTCGCAAAACGGTATATAATCATCTATCGGAAGATGAATCAAGTGATAATGTGTGGTAACAGTGCGCTCTAAATATCCAAACCAGGTCAGATATATGATAAAGTATGATAAAATCCACACATGCTTGTAGCGGTTGAAAAGCTCTATAAGCTTATTCTGTATTTTCTTCATAAAACCACCTTTTTAATCCGCTTGAAATTATAACACTGAAAAATAATTCAAACAACACCAAAACAAAAGACTTAATAAATTTTATGAAAAAATTAATAATTGAGACCTTATATAATGAGCTTTTTGTGAAATATTTATCTGCAGCAAAAAGCATAGGATATAACCTGTGGGCTAATCAGTATAAAGAATACAGAAATCCCATGGTGCAAGAGCTATACAATCGCCAGCTGATACTGTACTGTCATCGCAAAGCTTCTTGATACCGTCTGCATGGCAGGTAACAGTCTTCTCATCATCCGAGTAGTTAAGCAGATAAATGATTTTTTCGCCCTGCATATTGGTGCCGCGCTTTATGACAACGGGGTAAGAAGCATCAAATTCATTTTTTTGCTCACCGAAGAAATGCTTCAGGGCTTCTATCAGAGTATCCTCACCAAAAAGTGTGGCAAGATACATGGCACGGCCCCTGCCATAGCTGTTTTGGGTAATGGCTGCGTGTACTCCCCAGTGCTTGTGCTCATACATAGCAACAGGTGTGGCAGTGGTGCAGTCGACCATCTCCATCCAGTCACGCGCTTTTGATGATTTGCCACCACAGGTTACGGTGACATTGTCAGGCAGAGTGAACTCATCATATTGTATGCCGAGAGCCTTGTTTATAATATAAGGCTGCACGTCGTGGCGTATTTTAAGATGTTCATCCGAAAAAGCAGATTTAAAGGTCACCACCATATTGCCTCCGTTTGCAACAAATTCATTTAAGGCATTGAGCACCTCATCTGTTGCGCTATAGAGTGCAGGCACAAGTATATTCTCATATGAAGCAAAAAGTGCCGGGTCGGCAGGAATCACATCGTACTCAATGTTCATCAGATACAGGGCATCGCAAAGCCATCTGAAAACAGTATTGTAATTGGAGTCACTTTCGTTGTTCAGCTTAAACTCATTAAGCCCTGTAAGAGAAGCGTTGTCAGCAATAACCGCAAACCTGTTTGTCTTTTTCAAATTTACCAGCCTGTGTCCGTATTTTTTTAATTCATTTCCGATGACGCTGCATTCCTTATAAAGCCGGTTCGGTCTAAGGTCGTGGGAGAGCACGCCCTTCCAGTAGCTTTCTATGGCATTGTGGATAGAATGCCAGTGCCAGTATTCAACCATGCATGCACCGTTTGCAATGTGGCTTATGGCCTGCAGGCGCAGTTGTCCCGGATAAGGAAGCCATGGGTGATTTCCGGCAGCCTCGGTCTCAAGTACCAGATAATTATCACCTTTTATGCCCCTTGCAATATTGCCGCAGGCGGTAATCTCGCGGCCGCTAAGACTGCTCTGGGACGGGTGATATATATCGCAGCCTGCGATATCCATACACTTGGCAGCCTCGTACTGATTGACCTCTGGCTGCATGCCGTAAGAGTAGTCGTGCCATTCAAAGTCGAAATTGTGAGTGATGAACTGGTCGTCTCTCTTGTATTTTTTGACGATATCGGCCTGCCATGCAAAAAAGTCTGTCACGAGCTTTCTCTGGAATTTTTTGTATTCCGCATCAAGACTCATATTTATGGTACCGCGGATATCAGGAAAGGCATCCCAGTCATCCACACGGTTGCTCCAGTAATCTAGTCCAAACTCTTTGTTAAACTCGTCAATGTCAGGAAATTCATTTTTCAGATATTCTACAAATTTAGCCTGTGCGTATTTGGAACAGGTGTCATAGGACTTTGTCTCATTGTCGAGCTGGAAGCCGATCACGCAGTCGTAGTCCTTTACCTGCTCCATAAGCTTTTCAATGATAATCTGTGCATGGCGCAGATAGTCAGGATTTGTGATATCCATGTTCTGGCGGTGGCCGTAGAGCTCTTTGCCGTTATGTGTTACAGCAAGAATATCGGGATATTTTTTTGCAAGCCATGAAGGAATAGCATATGTAGGTGTTCCGACAATGACCTTCAGTTCATATTTTGTTGCGCAGTCAAGCATACGGTGCAGGTGTGTAAAATCAAATACTCCCTCCTTAGGCTCCCATGTGCTCCAGGTGGATTCTGCAATCCTGATAACATTCATGCCGGCATTGCGTATCATCTTAAAATCTGTTTCTATGCGGTCGTAAGGCATATATTCGTCGTAATATGCCACGCCATATAGTATTTCCTCAAAATTCATTTATTCGTACCTCCAATATTTATACAAGGTATACATCAATGATACCTTTTGAACTTTAATCATACTATAAATATACGTTAGTAAATAAATGGTGTAAACATTAAATCATCAGAAAACAAAATGTTGAGCGAATATGCGTGGAAAAATGAGTCAGTTGCGCAAAAAATCTCATGTCCGGGATGACAAGCGTATGAAGATAGGTTATAATGAAAAACAATAGAGTTGCGCAACAAATAAAAGTTGTTCAGTTATTATTCACATTCAGATGAAAGAGGGGGCAGAATGAGTAACAATATCACGATATCAGATGTGGCAGAGGCACTTGGCGTTTCAAAGACAACAGTAAGCAGGGCTATATCGGGGAAGGGCAGGATAGGCGCTGCAACAAGAAAAAGAGTGCTTGAATATATACAGGAGCATGATTATAAACCTAATGTAATAGCCAGGGGGCTTGCACAGTCAAAGACATTTAATATATGTGTGGTGATGCCGGGGGATTACGCACTTGTCGATCTGCCCTTTTTCCAGGAAGCTATAATGGGAATTCAGGAGATAGCAGGTATGATGGAGTACGACCTTTTACTTTGTATAGGTTCAGGCAATGATATGGCGGGGCTTAGGCGTATCATACAAAATCACAAGGTGGATGGAGTGGTGCTGCTTCGCACGATGGTAGATGATCCACAGGTGACATTCTTACAGGAGCGAAGGATACCGTTTGTCACAGCAGGCTCATGCAAATATAAGGATGTAAAGCAGATTGACCATGATCATAAAAGTGCCTGTAGGGAGCTGACATCAATTATGCTCATGCGTGGCATGAAAAATATGGCGCTTCTCGGTGGAAACGAGGATATTGTTGTAAATCAGACCAGATATGCAGGCGTAGTGGATGCCTATGAGCAGTTTGGGAAAAAAATAAATGACAATCTTGTATTTTTAAACCTTGAAGGAAAATCATATATCGAAAAAGCTGTAGATGATGCTATTGACAGAGGGTGCGACTGTCTGTTGTGTATGGATGATGCAGTCTGTGCGCAGGCCATGAGACGGCTCCGTGAAAAGCATATAAAGGTGCCTCAGCAGGTGAAGGTGGCTTCATTTTACAACAGCTCAGTGCTGGAAAATAATGTGCCGTCCATTACATCGCTTTCATTTGATTCAAAGGAACTTGGAGCAAGAGCCTGCAAGAATCTGCTCAGACAGATAGAGGGTGAAGAAACTGAGAACAGAACACTTCTGCCATATGAGGTAGTGTTAAAGGAGTCCACACAGTAAATAGTAAAAGCCGGAGCCGACAAAATGTCAGACTCCGGTTTTTGCTTTATATAGTTACCATTTTTGTTAAATCATCACCAGATAAACTGTTGCGAGTGACACAACAATCTGGATGATTGCAAATCTGAAAACAACCTGTGCATTTGACCAGCCAAGCTTCTTTCTGACATGGTCATGGATTGGAGTTGTGGTATTCTTTAAAATATGTATCTTCAAAAATCTAAGAAGAGAAACCTTTATGAGTCCAAGTCCTCCGTCGATGATAAGCACGAGTGCTGCCAGTATGTAGATGAATGGGCTTTGTGATTTAAGAGCACAAATAGCTATGAATATACCCATGGCTCTTGAGCCTGCATCACCCATCAAAAGCTTGCTTGGTGTGGCATTGTACCACAGATATCCGAGCAGACACACTGCAAATAATAAAATACAATAGTTGAAGCTGTCAGCTATTTTGAGCACTGAATCAAGCACGAAGAAGGTCATTATGGTAATGATGGTAAGTGTTCCGGAAAGACCATCAACACCGTCTGAACAGTTTGTGACATTGATTGATACCCAGACTAAAATGACTGTGAGTATTCCAAACACAACAGGTGGAATATTTACAGAGCCGCCAAATATGGCAAAGGTGATTGTGCTTGAGTTGAAATGCAGATACACAACTGCCACAACAATTGCAACCGCAAAATCAAGTGCGCCCTTTAAATACTCGCCCCATGGCTTTTCTGCCGCATCGTCAAAGTAGCCTGTGAGCATCTCAATAACTATAAGCACAAGATAAATGGCAATCTCTACATTGATTTGTGAGAAAAGCAGTGCCGATATCACAAATGTGAATATAAAGATAATACCGGCTCCTCTCGGCTTCCCGGCTGAAAGCTTTCCGTCCACAGCAAACTGTCTGCCGAGATCCTTTGGTAAAAATTTATTTAATTTTGCAATAGCAATACATGTGAGTGCGAATGCAAAAATCACTCCGATGAAAGCTATTATCGACATATCTGCCGAAGTCAAATAAGAAATCATATAGTCCTCCTTTGATATTGTATTACAACATCATTTATTATATTAGTCTGATAAAAAAAAGTAAAGTTTTACTTGCAATTTTAGATTATTGTGTTATTATACTTATATGCTTTAAAGCGTTGAAGCATTAAAACTTTAAATTGTAACATCTAGCTACAGTAATATTTATATTTGTTACAATAATATTTATACTTGGAGGAAACAAAAATGGCTCAGAAAGGTGATTTAATGACAGCACGCCCTGATATCCGCGTGCTTGACGCTACCATTAGGGATGGAGGACTGGTAAACAACTTTATGTTTACTGATGATTTTATCAATGCTCTTTATCGTGCAAACGTAAAGGCAGGCATCGACTATATGGAGTTTGGTTATAAGGCATCTAAGGAGCTTTTTGATGTAAATAAATTCGGCAAATGGAAGTTCTGCGATGAGGCAGCTATCCGTGAGATAGTCGGGGACAACAACTCTGATATGAAGATTTCTGTCATGGCGGATGTCGGCAGATGTGACTACAAGAAGGATATTCTCCCTCGCGAGGACAGTGTGATTGACATGGTGCGTGTGGCTACATATGTACATCAGATGCCAGCAGCAATCGAGATGATTGAGGATGCCAAGTCCAAGGGCTACGAGGTAACCTGCAACATCATGGCTATCTCAAATACACAGGAATCAGACTTAGACCAGGCACTTGACATGGTTGCCAAGAGCTCTGCAGACGGCATATACATCGTAGACAGCTACGGAGCTCTCTACCCTGAGCAGATTCGCCGCACTGCCGATAAATACACAGAAATTGCTGAGGCAAACGGGAAGTTCGTAGGAATGCATGCGCACAATAATCAGCAGCTTGCATTTGCAAACACCATAGAGGCAGCAGCCCAGGGAGTCAGCCTGTTGGATGCAACAATGATGGGCATGGGACGTGGCGCAGGAAACTGTGCGATGGAGCTTTTACTCAGCTTCCTCAAAAATCCAAAATACAACGTATTCCCTGTACTCAAATTCATTGAAGAGCATATGCTTCCGCTCAAGGAGAGCGGTGCTGTATGGGGCTACGATATTCCATACCTGCTCACAGGACGCTTAAATCAGCATCCATCAGCAGCTATTGACTACATCAAGTCAGGCGAGACACATTACGCAGATTTCTACACAGATTTGCTTGATAAATAAAAATAGATAGATGTATATAAATAAATCCGCTATGCCAGATTTTGGTGTAGCGGATTGTTTTTATGCGCGTGAAAATTAAAATGTAAATGTAATTAGTGATGTGTATGTTATCTCTTGACTAAGGACTAAAACAATATATTTTTTAGTCGAGGATAGTCAAGAGTTTAGTCGAGGATTTAGTCAAGGACAATACAACAAACGGGATATGTACAGTTCTAAATTAACCCATTCTTTTGTAGTGCATTGTAAAACATAGCACGTCCAGAATAGTTCCAATACGCACAATCCTGTTCCATAAATAACCATTTTACAGCTAATATTATTATTTCTATAGGATGAGAGTTACCAGCATAATCAAAGAAAGTTGCACCAGATGGAGTAAGTGATACATGTGAGCAATCATATATTTGCTGAAGTCTTTGTGCAATGCCAGGATAGAGGTTGGGAAAATTTGTTTTACAATCCGCTAAAGCATTTAAAATATCCTGATGGCTTGGATTAGAATACCTACGATTTTTTTTGAAAAATAGACCATCAATATTTACAGTAAAATCAAAACCTTTATTTAATTGAGTCGGACGTTTTAGAAAAATTCCATAGTTCCCCCATCTTTCAACATTGTATTGGTAACGTGAAGCATTATCACCTGTTCCAATACCTGGTATTTCACATAAAAAAGTTTGAATTAGATTTTTACGCATAGAAATACGATTACCTAAAGGTAATGAGTAGTTAATGATTTGTGTCATTTTTAGATACCTCCTTGAAAAATTGGATAATTTCTATACCAAGTACATTAGCAATTTGATTAAGAACAGATATAGAAAGGCTTTTATTGCATCCGGCAGCTTCAATTTTTGAAAGATAGCTGATACTGATTCCTGACTGCTCCGCAAGTTGTATTTGTGTTAATTTTGCCTGTTCTCTATAATATTTTATGTTTGCACCTATAACATGGTATAGGGATGTGTCTGATTCAAAATGCATAGTAAGACCTCTTTCACTATTTGTGAATATTATCTCATGCTTCGAAAAGTATATAAATTCACTTATTGTGAAAGAAAAAAGTAGTGGATTTTTTGAATAAAACGTTGTACAATGAATTAACATTAACGGAGAAGGGGGAATGTCATATAACTTTACAACCAAATAATTTTGCACTTGAACCTACAACTGTATGGTCGTTTAAAGACAGGGGGGATTGGGCAACACACTCAGGGAAGTATCGTGGTAATTGGTCACCATATGTGCCGAGAAATTTGATACTTCGCTATTCTAAACCAGGTGACTGGATCTTAGACCAATTCATGGGTAGTGGTACAACGTTAGTTGAAGCAAAGCTACTTAATCGTAATGCGGTAGGTATTGATATTAATCCGCAGTCAGTTTTAATTTCTGAAACAAACTTGAAATTCCAATGTGAAACAAAATCAAAGATATTTGCAAAAAATGGAGATGCAACAAAATTACATTGTATAAAAGACGAGAGTATTGATTTTATTTGTACTCATCCACCATATGCTGATATTATCAAGTATAGTAAAGGAATATATGGTGACATTTCATTACTTTGCGTAGATAAATTTTTAGATAAAATGAATAAAGTGGCAGCAGAATCATATAGGGTTCTGAAAAAGGGAAAGATATGTGCGGTGATGATTGGTGATGTTAGAAAGCATGGAAAAGTTATTCCTTTAGGATTTAGAATGATGGAATGTTTTTTAAATGTTGGTTTTTTAAATAAAGAAATAATTATTAAAGAACAGCATAATTGTCGTTCAACAAAATATTGGGAGAATCAGAATAATTCTTTTCTGATGTTGGCGCATGAATATATATTTGTTTTTCAAAAATAAATTTGTTTTTATTCACTAAAAGTGAAAGACACTGTTGTTATTTTATTTGTTTCAAAGTATAATAAAAAAGAATATTGTCTATTGGACATAGAGAAGAGGAAGATTAAATGAGTAACTCAAATATTGCTCCATTTGTAAAATGGGCTGGAGGCAAGAGACAGCTTTTATCACAAATTAAGGAGCGTATGCCTGAGAAATATAATAATTACTTTGAACCATTTGTAGGTGGGGGCGCAGTTGCATTTGAATTGCTACCGGAAAAGGCTCTGATAAATGACATAAACAAGGCTTTGATAAATGCATATAAGCAGATATGTGATGCACCGGATGCTTTTTTGAAGACGGTAAATAATCTTGATGCAGAAATGTGGGAAGATGGAAAGAAATATTATTATTCTCTCCGTGAGCATTACAATGATAAGCTGATGAAAGCTGAATATGATGTGGAGCTGGCAGCTTTGTTTGTGTTTATCAATAAGCATTGTTTTAATGGTTTGTATCGTGTAAATGGAAAAGGATTATTTAATGTTCCGTATAATAATAGTCGGAGAGTTTCTGTTGATGAGGGAGCGATTAGGGATATTTCTAAATATTTGCAGGGGATAACTATTATTGATGGAGATTTTGAGGAAGCCTGTAAGGGAGCAAAGAAGGGAGATTTTATATTTATTGATAGCCCATATGCTCCATTGAATCCGACTTCGTTTGAATCATATACAAAGGAAGGCTTTGATATTGAAAGTCATAGGCGATTAGCGAGGCTTTATGATGAATTGACGGAAAGAGGATGTTACTGTATGCTTACAAATCATAATACGGAGTTGATAACTGATTTATATGGTAACAAAGGCTATACAATAGATGTTGTAAGTGTTAAGCGTATGATTAACTCTGATGCATCAAATAGGGTAGGAGAAGAAGTAATAATATGTAATTATTAAATGGTGTTAATGTCTATGTTGGCAGAGATTAACATTTAGTTCTAAAGACGAGGAGAAATATAATGGATAACTTATTTACAAAGAAAGTGCCATTATACTTTGAGACGGATGAATCACAGTTGGTTGTAGGTGATTCATTTAAAATTCTAACAAAAATGGAACCAGAATCAGTGGATATGATATTTGCTGATCCACCTTATTTTTTAAGTAATGATGGGATTACATGTAAAGGTGGAAAGATGGTTTCAGTAAATAAAGGCTCATGGGATAAACTTTCAGAAAGTGGAACCGGTGTCGAAGAAAAACATAAGTTTAATAGAAAGTGGATTAGGTTATGTAAGAAAGTACTAAAGCCAAATGGCACAATATGGATATCAGGAACATTACACAATATATATTCAATTGGTATGGCATTGGAGCAGGAGGGCTTCAAGATAATTAATAACATAACATGGCAGAAAACAAATCCACCGCCAAACTTAGCATGTCGATGCTTCACACATTCTACAGAAACCATTTTATGGGCTAGAAAGAATGATAAGAAGTCTCGGCATTTTTTTAATTATCAGAAAATGAAAGAAATGAATGATGGAAAGCAGATGAAGGATGTTTGGACAGGCTCATTGACAAAGCCATCTGAGAAGGTGGAGGGAAAGCATCCTACACAGAAACCAGAATATCTGTTGGAAAGAATAATACTTGCATCGACAGAGGAAGGACAGGTTATATTGGATCCTTTCTGTGGCTCAGGAACTACCGGGGTAGAGGCAGTAAGATATGGACGAAAGTTCATAGGAATAGATGTAAGCGAAGAATATATGGAAATATCTAAGAAAAGATTGGAGAAGGTACTAAATGACAAATAGGAATTTTGACGAATGGCTTAGTAAATTCAGACCAAGTATTTCAAGCTATGATTATTACATAGATTTTGAAAAGGTCATTAAGAATGTTGATGAAATCAAGGTAGAACTCAACATTTTGAATTCATTAATTGGATCAAAGAATATAGAAGATGAGTTTGAAAAGGTAGTGACAAGATATCCGGAAACATTAAAATGTATACCATTGTTACTTGCAGTCAGGAGTAACGAAATATACGCACAGGATGAAGATGGAGCATTTTTATACAATTTCAAAACTATGAACTACGATATAGAGCAATACAAGTTATTTATGAGAAAAACAGGATTGTTTGATATGATAGCAAATCATCTTGTAAATAATCTGGTAGATTATGCATTGGGTATTGAAACAGGTTTAGATTCTAATGGACGAAAAAATCGTGGTGGTCATCAAATGGAAGATTTGGTCGAGAAGTACATTGTGGCGGCAGGTTTTAAAAAGAACGAGAATTACTTTAAAGAGATGTATTTGAAAGATATTGAATCTAAATGGAATATAGATTTGTCAGCACTTTCAAATCAGGGAAAAGCAGCTAAAAGATTTGATTTTGTAATTAAGACTGACAAGATGATCTATGCTATTGAGACAAACTTCTACGGTGGCGGTGGCTCTAAACTTAATGAAACTGCAAGAAGTTACAAGATGCTTTCGCAGGAGGCTGATACAATAGATGGATTTACATTTGTGTGGTTTACAGATGGAATTGGGTGGAAGAGTGCCAGAGGGAACTTAAGAGAGACATTCGATGTTATGGATACTATTTATAGTATTGATGATATGGAAAATGAGATAATAAAGAAAAAGTTAGTGTGAGGAAAAAGATGGAATTTAAAGCAGTACCAAGAACTATAGCAGATACTTTAGACTTAAAAAGAAAATATGTAATACCTAGATTTCAGCGTGAATATTCATGGGAAAATGATGAATTACAAGAGTTGTGGGATGATTTGTTAGACTGTTTTACTGTAAATAATGGTAAACTATTTCCTAATGAATATTTTATTGGAACATTAGTTTTAGTAGGCGATGATGATGATAATATGAATATAGAAAGACAAGTTGTTGATGGTCAGCAAAGATTGATGACAATAACTATTGCATTTTCAGTAATAAGAAAATTATTTCTTGCGGAAAAAGAAAAAACTTTAGCAAATAAAATATATTCTTATATATTGGGAGAAGATGCTGATGGAGTAGAGTATGCTAAGCTAGTAACAGAGACACCTAAACCATATTTTCAAATGAAAATACAAAAACGTGATCAGGATGAAGATATTTCACCTAAAACGGACGAAGAAAAAAGAATATTAAATGCATATAATTACTTTGAAAGAAAACTATCAAGAAAAAATATTCTGCTAGAAATAAAGAAAAGATATTCAATTGATGTGAATAAGTTGGACTATATTGAATTATTAAAACTAATTAGAGATCAGATTCTGCATTGTAAAGTAATATATGTGACAGTAAAGAGCTTTGATGATGCATATGCAATATTTGAGGTTTTAAATGCAAAAGGAAAAGATTTAAGTCCGACTGATATAATAAAAAATTCGTTGTTTTCAATTTTAGATGAAACTGAACCAGTAGATTTTGCTGAGGAAAGTTGGAAGAAGATAAAAAGTAAAACAATAGGTAAATGTGATATTCAAACATTTTACAGACATTATTGGTTATCGAAATATGGATATTCTACAGTGAAGAAACTGGTAAAAGAATTTAATGATAAGATTGGTAAAAATCAGTCGGAGTATACTGTTTTTTTAAAAGAGCTTGTTGAGGCATCAGAGGATTACTATAAAATAGTTTATCCAAATAAAAATGATTGGTCTCAGCCGGAAGAAATAGATATATACTATGCGTTAGAAGCCTGTGATATTTTTGACGTTACTCAGATGAGAATTTTTCTGTTGGCATTGTTTGATGTAAAAAGGAAAAAGATGATCTCTCACAAACAATTTTTAAAGATTATTAGATTCTTAGAGCAGTATCATTTCGCTTTTAATGCTATTTGTTCTATGCGTCCATCAGGTTTAGAGAGAAGATATTCAAGTTATGCTCGAAAATTAAGAACATGTAAAGATAATAATGAAACAAAAAAATGCATTGATGAGTTAATAGAAACATTAAAAGAAGGGCTGCCGGCAGAAGAGGTTTTTGTTAGTAATTTTGTCAATGTACGATATACTTCGGATTTTTCAAAGGATAAGAAGTTAGTGCAGTATATTATTAAAAAATATGAACTATATAATATGAATACAAATGAAGTACAGCCATTATCATTCACGATAGAACATATTATGCCTGAATCTCTAAAAAATAAAGAATGTGGAATGATTGGAAATCTGTTGCCATTAGGAGATAAACTGAATTCAGAATTAATGGATAAAGATTTTAAATATAAAATTAAAAAATATTCATTATCTCAATATAAAACAGTAGAAAAATTTGTACAGCAATATCAAAATAATACAGAGTGGACAAAAGATATGATAATTGATAGAACAAAGAAAATGGCAAAAAAAATGTATGAGATGGTATATAATTGGAAATAATTAAAAGTGTATTATGGACATAAAACCTCAGTATTTCTGAGCTTTTCAAGATATCTAAACGTTAACAAAGAGATAATTCAAACGAACATCATAAAAGAGTAAATTTATGTTGAACGTACCGAAAAGTACAATGTCATCAAATCAGAATATGACAAGACTTTCAGAATAGATTGAAACCTAAAAGGCTCAGAGAGAATTATTCAATGGATTCATCCAGGCATTGAAAAAGCAGGAACCTTTGTAGAAGAATTCGATGATGGACTTTGTAGCAGTCTGGAGTAAAAAGTGGTGGTAAATGCCAAGGATGATATACGATTCATCTTCAAGAACGGATTTGTAATAAAAATGAGATAAATTACTTCTTGATTTAACATACACTGTAAAAAATTCAGAAATTTGATTATAAAGGTCAGATTCGAAAATAACTATCGGGCTTGATTTTTTAGATTGCAGAAATATGACATAAAATGGATATGAGAATCAGTCAATATAAGGTATAATAGGATTGAACAGAAAAAGGGGAAAATATGCAATGAATGTAGAATTGGAAAAATATTTACATAAAACACCAGAAGATGCTTATTGAACAAATAAGCAGGGTGATAGGTGTTGTCAATCGGTTCATGGAAAAAGCTATGTAAGATATAATGAAGCAAAAAAGCAGGCAGATAGTAAGGCTATTGATAAAGAAATAATAATAAAATACACTTTGGACTACTTGAATAAAGTAGGAATTAAAACTACGAAAAATCCTAAATGCGAAAATCCTAAATGTATAGATTATGATAAGATTCAACAGAAATTTCAGTTAAATGATCGCAGAGATTTAGTTTGGATGAAATTTACAAGGGATGGATATTTAGGCGTTGTAGCAGTAAGTGATGATGTGAATTTTGATATGCCGGAAGATTGTAGTGTGTATGATAAAAAACATGCAGTGTACAATTCATATAAAAAGGGCAATGAAGAAGAATGGGTTCATAATTCTGCTGGAATCCTTGTTCAAAAACTTGGGAAGGAATGGGATGAATCATTTGTACTGATTTTCCCTTTAAAAGGGATTCCTAATGGTTATGGCAGAGCCGATGTGGAAACAGCAATTGGAAATATGCTGATAGAAAAAAAGGTTCCGATTTTGGATTTTTACTCTCATATGTACTAGGAGGATGATAATATGGAAATTAAAAAATTAGCAAATGAAATGGTTGATACACTGAGAGAAAGTGTGTGGAATAAAATCGACCAAGAGGTAACCGATGAAAGATGGAACAATATAGGATTTGCAGCACAAGCAATGGTTGAGTCGAAAGTGCCAGAGCAACAAATTTTGAATATGCTTATAAAATATTGGGATTTGCGACCAAGTGAAGCAAAAGATGTTTTACAGTTTGCCGTAGATAACACTGTTGATGATACAAAATAATAAAGAACGGTAGGTGAACAAATGATATACAAAAGCTCAGATAATGATTTTGAGATACCTATAGATTCTTATGCAAATCAGTTAGCTTGGCATCTTCAGTAGTATCTAAATAGGATTGAAACTGATTCAGTTTATTTTCAAAGAATACTACAGAAAAGGCAAAGATATGTCTAAGATGGATTATATTTAAAAAAAATAAAGAGTTTGAAAGGAATTTTAATAATGTAAAATATGATGTTGGAAAAAAACAAACATCATTATTAGGGAATATACTAAGTGAATCATGCAGTTGTTAGGGCAGGGTGCTGAATGCGTAATGTCGACAAATGTGCATCTAATTCGGATATAAATAGAATTTGCATAACAACCAACAAACAGGAGCATCGCAGGAACACTGATGCAAAATCCGCTGTACGAAGTGGCCTAGAGTCTGTTAGAATTATGTCAAAACACAGCAATGCTCCGACACGACGTCGGGGCAAGGCGTTATCGCGCCATGGACGGCGCGTAAAAGCCGGTTGCGTCAAGCATAGAAAACCTTTAAGCATAATTCTTACAGCCTCTTGGCCGCGTAGTATGAGCGTATTTTGTAGCATGTGCTCCTGCGAGGCTCCGTCATTTTTAACTATCGGGCTTGACCTTTTATATTGCAAAAATATGATTTGTTTATGCACGTGAAAACCAAAGAGTAATGCGAAACTCGGTATTATTATGTGAAACAATAGCCCGCCCATTCATCTGCTTCATCATAATCGTAATATTTCTGATACCCATGCCGGTGGTATTAAACAGAGAGCTTTTATCTGCGATATGGTTTGTTATCTCGATACCTGCATCTTTACTCCGGTAGATAGAGCTTATGCAGACAGGCGCTTTGTTATCTGCATATTTGCATATATTGTTTGTTATATTGTTAAAAATCCGTCCGAGAAAGTTTGAGTTTACAGTGATTTTAAAATCCTTCCATATGAGCTTTTCTATATCAAGTGAAAAACTGTTTTCACGGAGGATAAAAGCCATCTCAGAAAGATAGTCACCTATTGCACTTTCCATATTGCAAGGAGCGTCAAGCTCAAGAGCTTCTTCATTGCAGGCAAGTGAATAGTCAAAAAGCTGGTCGGTAAGGCCTTTTATTTCGCATATTTTATTGAAAATCACATCTATGTGTTCAGTGGGAATCGCACCCTTTTTATTTTCCATTTTGATAATTTCAGCGTATGACTGCAGCCCTGCGAGAGGAGTGCGGATATCGTGTGCCATGCTTCGTATCAGCATATTTTTTTCATTGATCAATTCGGTTTCAGACTGCTCGACAACGTTTAAAGTGCCATGTATTTGCATGAGAATATGTCTGGAAATGAAAAACAAAATCATTATTGCTGTAATTAAAGTGAAGAGAGCATCACAAATAAGCAAAGTTTTGAGATATTTGTCCTGATAGTTATTATATATAAAAATTTTAGCTGTCCTGTCACTAAAGTTTAACGCTGTAAGATAAACAGATATTTTCTGATTATATAATAATAGATTTTGGGGCTTTTTGAGACTTAAATATTCTGTTGAAACGTAATGTGTTTCATTATCAATGGATATGAGAAAAAATTCGGGCTTTTCTCTTTGAATCCATGTATCAATGCTTTTAAAATCGTTTGACGAAACCTTATTGTCAGACACATATTTTTGAAAGCTGGTAATATACGCAGCTTGTGTATTGTAAATATAGCTGTCGGAGCTTACATATTCATTTATTATTTTTTCCACGCAAAGGTATATAGCTGTAAATACAGTAATTGAAATCAACAAAGCTATTAAAAATGAAATCAATAAGCTGCTTATGTATTCCTTATATCCGTTAAATTTATTCTTCAAATTTATATCCCTTTCCCCACACTGTTTTAATCAGGTGGGCACAGCCACAGCCGGCTTCAAGCTTATTGCGCAGATTTTTAATATGAACCATAATGGTGTTATTGGAAAACTGTGTATACGGTTCATTCCAGACGCTTTCAAATATATTCTGTGTTGAAAATGTCTTTGTCGGATGAGAAATTAACAGCAGAAGAATCTGATATTCTTTATCCGTGAGAGCAAGCTGTCTGCCATCGTAACTGACATTGTTGCATTTTGTGTATAAGGTTAAGCCACATCGTTCAATAGTGGATGAAGCGGTGGTGTCTGATGCATCTGCATTGTCGTAGACGCGACATCTTCTGATAAGAGCCTGAATACGCGCTATCAGCTCCACGTAGGAGAATGGTTTTACAAGATAATCGTCCCCTCCGGCGGAAAGGGCTTCCATTTTATCGGTTTCAAGAGATTTGGCTGTCAAAAAGAGAATCGGAACATATGATTTTTCCCTGATTTTACGGCATACATCGATGCCGGAAATATTTGGCATCATTATGTCAATAATCAGCAGATCAAAAGTTTTGTCGAATAATTCTAATCCTTCTTCACCATTAGTTGCCTCAACAACAGTGTAACCTTGATTTTCAAGCAAAATCCTAAGAGCATTTCTAATAGTAACATCATCTTCAATAATAAGTAGTTTATTCATACGCAAATATCTCCTAAGTAGTATAATAATATAAAATATAATAGCACATAAAAACACAATATGCGCTTAATAAAATCTGAAAAATTCTGAAGAAATCTGAAGTGTGGATGTACATGACAATGAAAAATTCAGAAATTTTCATAACAAATTAAGTCGATTTTTCAGAAATATGAGATACTATATAAACATAGATGTCTATAGTAACAATGCGGTAGTAAAAAATTACAAGGAAAGGAAAATATGAGACAGCAATTAAACAGAATTATAAGTGATAAAAAAAGTATAGGAATGATAATTTTTATGCTTGTAATTCCAATTTTGGATATTGTACAGATTTATTATCAGGATATTATTAAATTTAATGGAGAAATGGGGAAACCCTATCCGTTATATGTCACATTTTTATCATGCTATTCACAAGGGCACATATTTCAAATGATTTATCTGTGGTTTTTACCATTATATTTGCTGGTAATAGTGGGAGAAGAGAGTATTGTTGATTATATTACAGGATATAAGAATATATTGATATGTAAAATGGGAAAAAATAAATATATTTTACAAAAAATGAAATCAGCCTTTATTGTCTCATTTACAATTGTATTTGTAGGACTGGGATTAAATCTTATACTTTCACAAATAGTATTTAATGGGGGAACAAATACACCGTTTGATGCAGAACCATTGAAATATGACAGTTTTGTCATGGTAGAAACATTTCTTTTTGAAATAAGCTATACACATCCATTGACAACGAATATAGTCTACATTCTTATAACGGCAATATTTGCCGGTGTTTTGGGAATGATGGGAGCTGCGTTGGCAATATCTATACACGAAAGAAAGATGGTATATGCGTTGACATTCGCAATCTGGTTCATACCAATTTTGTTTAAAAATTCATCAATGCATATTTTTCAACCGTTTATGGAATATGGTTTTAATGTTGTTGTTCCAGTGGCGATATGGTGTATAGTGCTTTACATTTTAGTGATTATAACAGCTATTATATGGGAGAAAAAAATTGTTGAAGTATAAATATTTAGTATGTGCTTTAATATATGTGGGATTGTGTAGTATAGATTGTTATTTTTCAAATGTACCTATGCTTAATTCAATAGGGCAGATGGGGATAACGGAGGATGTAATTTTCCTGAATAGCCACAATTCAGGCAGTAATTTCTGTGGAATTAAAGAAATATTGGTTGTAGATACAATTCCTGTCTTATTGGGAATATACTATGCATTGGACAAAGAAAAAACATATATATTACTTAGATATAAAACGCGGGAAAAATATAATAATAGCCAGATCAGGATAATTATTGTAATGGCGGCAATATTTTCGGCAGTTCGTCAGATAGTTGATTATATTTTTACGGTATATAGTTTTAATGGTGCAACAATTAAGAAATATCCATTTGTACTGTATTCTCTTATGGAATTTGTTGTTATTTGGATTTTCTTTGTCGCAACAGGTCTTTTTTACAAAATACTTAGAGATTGTTTACAAAATGAACTTATTGCTCTTATAGGAGCTTTTGGAGTTAATTTTGTGCAATTCATTTTGATAAGATTTTGGCTCGTTAAGTTTTGGATACCGGGTTTAGATGTTGCTGTAGCATATGATTTTTTGGAAGGAAATAAATCGTTTGTAAGCTGTTTGGGTATTCTTGCAAAAAATATAGTAATGGCAATAGTTCTGTACATAGCAGGAATAGTAACGTTTGCAAAAAGGGATATTTTAAGAAATGAAAAATAAGTGGTTAAACATAATATTGATCATATGCATGATTATTATGCAAAGAGTTGTAATACAAATGAGTGGCTATGAGGTATATCAATTACCATTTGCCAGTACACTTTTTATTTTTGACAACCAAACAAGTAATTTAGTGCAAATTTTATATGCATATATACCATTACCATTTGTACTTTTTTACTTTTCGGGTAATGCAAGAGAAATTACAACCGGATATGGTAAGCTTTGGCTGATCAGATCTTATAGCAGAGAGAGGTTATACTTAAAAAATGCTATATTATCAGCAGCGAAATTAGCCTGTATAGTAATAGGTCAGACGATTATTTTTTTAATATGTGATGGGACATGGAATGATTTATCAAGTATAAAATTAATACAGGTAATAGTTACATATTTTGTTGGAGTATGGACATTGATACAATTACAATTTTTACTTGAATTATTTATGGATGCCAGTATTTCAAATATATTTGTAAATATTTTTTTGGTGGTATCACTGATAATTGGAAATAACGTACTGATAAATCGTGATTTAAGCCGGATTGGAGTTATGCTTTTCCCCAATATGCTATTTGGAACGCGTAGTGGGATAATTTATCAAAAAAACATATATGTGAGATATGAAACTTCAATTATATATGTGATTATATTATTAGTAGTTTTAAATATTATTTCAATAATAAAATATAAGAAAACAGACATTTACTGAGGAGATGATATAGTATGATACAATTACAAAATGTAACAAAGAGGATAAAGGAAAATACGGTATTGGATAATGTATCGTATACGTTTAAAAGTGGTTTTGTTTATGGTTTATATGGGCAAAATGGTTCAGGAAAGACTATGCTGCTAAGAGCTATAAGTGGTTTGATAAATCTGGATAGTGGAAGTATTTTTATTGATGGGGAAAAGCTGCATGATAAAATTGAGTTTCCACCTGAGACCGGTATTGTTATAGAAAACATGGAATTGCTGCCGGAATGTTCCGCAAAGAGAAATCTTCAGATGCTTGCAAAGATAAAAAATATAGCTGATGAAAAAGATATAAGCTTTTCTCTGGAAAGGGTGGGTCTGGACCCCGACTCTGATAAAAAAGTGAAAAAATTTTCATTGGGAATGAAACAACGATTAAATATTGCACAGGCAATTTTTGAAAATCAGAAAATTATATTGCTTGATGAACCGACAAATGCATTGGATGAAGATGCAGTGCAGCTTATATATAAAATAATAAGAGAGGAGAAGTCAAGAGGCGCAACGATTATTGTAGCCACTCATCATAAAGAAGATTTAAAGGAAGTGTGTGATGTGATATTAAAAATTGCGGAGGGAAAAATTGTTGAGGAAAATGAAAATAAATAAGTATTTTCTTGGAATTGTTCTTATAATCATAATAATTATGTACTTTATGGCTGGAGTTCTTTTCCTGGGAAATACAAGAGAAGATAATAATATGAAAGTTAGTACTGAACAACAGAGAATAGAATATCAGACTTTTAAGTCCGAAACAGAAGGCTATAGTCTTGCATCAAAATACGCAGAAAATCTGCAGAATAATTCTTTGGACAAAGAAGCTATTGATTTACAATTGCAGGAGGCAAAGAAATTTTTACAGGATAATATTAAAGGAATAAGCAGGGAAAGTGATAATTTTGCGCAGATGTTTTATTATTGTGGGATCATATATGGGTTAGATTCTATTTACAATTGTGGTGATTATGAATTTGTAAAGGTTGGAATTGAAGTCAGAGGTTATATTATTAAAGTTCAAAATGGTGATATGGATGATGAGCTTGAAGCTGACTTATATGATAAGCTGATAAAACTCACTGCTGATGATATACAGGAGGTTGTCGAAGCAATTGATAATTAAAACAAGATAAAAATAGCAAAAATCTCTGGACACTGCAACAAATGGGATATGTACAGTTCTAAATTAACCCATTCTTTTGTAGTGCATTGTAAAACATAGCACGTCCAGAATAGTTCCAATACGCACAATTTTGACGAGGAAGATTACTTGAATAAAAGCAGATAAAAATCAGTTGTAGAAAATCCAAATAATGGATATAATAATAATATAGGAAAAGAGACGAACATAGATTTCTAACAGAAAGGACGTGATATTATGGTAACAACAGAATCTGTAACTATTAAAGTTCCGGTAGGAATGTCAAAATATCTGGTAACTATGAATCCGGAAACAGAGCTTACTCGAAATGCACTGTTGCTGTATCCATATATACTGAATCAGACGATATCCCATGGTCGTGCGGCTGAAATTCTGGGAATCAGAAAATCCGAGTTGATTGATCTGTATGATAAGCTGGGATATTCCTATTTTGATATGACGATGGATGATCTGGATGATGAACTCAATACTTTCAGAGAACTCAAAAAGAAGGAGGCTGCGGTATGATTGTTGTATCAGATACAACACCGCTGATATCACTTCTTAAAATCAATCGTATAGATTTGCTGGAAAAACTGTTTGGCGATGTTTTGATTCCGCAGGCAGTATTTGATGAGCTGACAGTTGATGAACGATTTCGGCTGGAAGCCGATGAGATTAGGCAGAAGAAATTTATCGTAGTGAAGCCTGTCAATAATCCGGAATCAGCCAGTATATTAAAAAGAGCGGCAGGTCTTGACCAGGGCGAGAGTGAAGCGATTGTCCTGTCAGATGAATTAAAAGCAGATCTGTTATTGATGGATGAAGCAAAGGGAAGAAATGTATCAGCTCAGATGGGACTTAGAATCATGGGGACGATAGGGATTCTTATGGCAGCCTATGAGGAACACGAACTGACATCGGATGAAGTCAGAGAATGCGTGAATGGTCTGCAACGTGCCGGACGACATATCGGACAGCGGCATTATCAGATGCTGTTAAGCAGATTGAAAGACTAAATATACTCTGGTTCTATAATAGTATCGTGGTTCTGGATTGGTTCTAAAAAGTTCTGAAACGAGATGCAGGATAGAAAAATTGAAAATAGTAGTAAATCTGACGTCTGTACCATTTGTTTTGGGGCTGATTGTAGAACTGGAGGATTGTTATATTGTGACTTCGAACCGGGAGAGTGGATTCGGAAGATACGATGTGATGTTGGAGCCAAGAGATAAGTGCGATGATGCATTTATTATTGAGTTCAAGGTTCAGGATTCGGAAACAGAGAAAGATCTGGAAGATACAGTGAAAGCCGGGCTGGAGCAGATTGAATATAAGAAGTATGCTGCAACGTTGGAGGCAAGAGGAATTCCGGAGGAAAAGATTCATAAATATGCGTTTGCGTTTTGCGGGAAACATGTTTTGATAGGGAAGTCAACAACAGGAGATAAATAGCAAAAATCTCTGGACACTGCATAAAACAGGAGCCTCGCAGGAGAACTTGCTACAAAATTCGCTGTACGAAGCGGCTTAGCAGCTGTTGGAATTATGTCAAGATACAGCAATGGGGCTGTAAAAAAACTCCCCTAGAAAAAAATCGCCCAGGCCGTGAGGTCTGAGCGATTTTTTGGTATAATTAATTATGCTACTAACAGACTATACTAATGGTAATTATACTATGCGTCAGCTGAAATTACCATTAGAAATCGCAAAATTGATCGATATTTCTGATCCGGTATATACTTTTTGTGTCCAATGTATTGACATAGATCCAATGCTTTGTACCATTGATGGAAAAATTCAATCGCACATATGGTCATTATCCGAAATATCAGGTTGCTGATGCCGGATACGGTTCTTACAATAATTATCTTTATTGCGAAGAACACGGCATGGAAAAACACATGAAATTTCCCATGTACAAAAAAGCAACGACAGACGAAAGCTGAATAAAACTCAAGCGTGATTAGCTGAGCTTTATTAAATTCACCATTTTTTATACCCAAAGATGCAGACCTGTTCAAAAATAGAAAAATTCATACAAAGAAACAACAAAACCGACATTTGCCGGAGTTGGCGTTTCTTAATTAGGGACTTATTTTACAGCCCCATTAAATTATAGCTGAATCATTATAATATATGAGATGATACCTATAACACTATAAAAGCAATGAATGAGAGTATGACAGCAAAATCTATGCCTGTTATGGTTGGAAAGAAACGATAAGAAGATATTCCTTGAATTGAACTTTGGTTTGATTCAAGGGAATTTTATATTTGGAGTGTCATTTTCTGCAATTAGGAGTCACTTTCTGCAAGAACAATTGAACAATACAATTTATTTGATATATTTAAAGAAGAAAGTGATATTTAATTTGACAAGAGTATAATCGTTTGTTAAAGAAGAAAATGGATTTCAGAGTAATTTATCAAGGAGAGAAAATTATGCTTATAGTAAGAGAGTTTAGCAATAGATTTCAGCAAATGTCTGGAATGCCTATCAATAGTAACGAAACAAAGGAAAGACTTAAAGCGGCTGGAATAGATATAAATAGTAAACAATATCGAGCTGTTATGAGTGAGATGTCCAGAGATGGTGGCGGTGGATATACTACAATCTCAGCCATTAAGAAACGAATGAGCCGATATGATAAAGATGGAGACTGGATTAATCCACGCACAGGATTGGCGGGGTTACTCGTTACAGATAAAAATTGTGCTAGCAAAAATAGAATTGTTTCAATTTCAGAAAGCATTATGGATGAGATGTTTGAAAGCACTAAAAAAGAATTTTTTATGGAAAATGGGGTGCATAACGGCGATACAACAAACAGATCAGAGATATATCAAAAGTTGTATCAGCAAACTGAGAAAAACGACAGATTAGCAGCAGGGTATACATTAGAGGAGTATGAGCGACAGTATTGGCAGGCATTCACAGATGCCGTAAAAGTAGCAGACCCTAAATGGGAGGCTGGAAAACCTATCATGCCGGGAGTTTTAGATAGAATTACAAGTAAATCCATTGATGCTTTATTAGTAAAATCTGGTAGTCAACTGATTAGAAAGTCATTTGAACGAATGATATAAAAAGTATCCATTTTGCGGGAGAGCATTCTGTTTGATAATATTTATGTTTTGACTTAAGGAGGATTTTTTATGAATACTATTAAGAAGAGAGCTTTAACATCAATTGCAGTATGTTTTATGGCATGTTTAATGTTTTCAATGCCGGTATTAGCAGCTTCAAATTCATTTTCGAAGACCACTGTAAAGTTAAATGCGATAGATGGTGGGGTATCTCAAATAGCAAAAGTTTCTTCAGGAAGTGTTTTAGGAACCAATCCTAAAATCACTCAGGTGAAAGTATACTTAAATGTAGCAAGTGGTACAGATCCGTTTGACCTTTATATTGAGAGTCCAGAAGGAACAGTAGCAAGGTTGACACCTTCTACAAAGTCAAGGACATATTATGTAACCGATTTTGTGTGTGAAAATCCCAAAGGAGATTGGTATCTTCAAATTGAAAATTTAGGCAAAACCTATGATCCCAATAAACTATATCCTGCATCAACGGTAACGGCAACAATAACAGTCACATACAGTTACTGATTTAATATCAATAGGATGACATTCTCGCAAGTAAATAATGATTTGTTCATTTGCAACATGTTAAACACGATACTTTTTTAGAGGATAAAGGTTTTGGGTTTTACAAAAAAAGGCACCATTTACAAAGCCAATTGACCCTTGAATTGTTGTCAATTATAGTTGTCAAAAAATACGGAGGTGAGATAAAAAATTTTAGTAGTATTTTGTTGCTTTATAATTGTATGTATTAAGAAAATTAAGCGGAGAAAGTTTTATGAGAACAAAAAAATTTATAGTTGCATTATGTTTTAGCTTTTTTATGTTCATGTGTAGTGTGTCAACTGTGTATGCGTATAATACATATAATCAGCACAAATTGACATATGGTGTGGGAAATTATGGAAAAGATACACAACATTACTTTATTACATCAAGTGCAAGCGGCTATGCATCTTATATTAATACGGCAATGAGCGAATGGGTAAATACAACTAGTAGCATGGGAGTAACAACCCCTATTTCTTATACAAAAACCACAACACAATCAAGTAGTAGAATGGATATATATCAAGTAAGTACTGTTAATGAATGGTGGGGGTTAACAACTATGTATAATGGAAGTACAGAGGTTGATCCATTCAGTAGCAATTGGGCTTGGGGAAAAATACAATTAGATGCGGATTTTTCGGATTTAAGTGAAAATAAAAGATTGGCTGTTATAGCTCATGAAATGGGGCATGTTATGGGGTTGGCACATTCAGACTTTAGTAATGTTTTGATGAGGGCAGATATTGCTTATAATTCAAGTAGTACCTCGAGAGCACAAACTAATGATTTAGGTGGAATAAATTATTTATATAAGTAGGAGGAAGTAAAATGAAAAAAATTGGTATTAGAATATTAGGGTGTATGGCATTATTGTCAATGGTTGGTTGTGGAAGGATAGAAGGTGCAAGTGTTCAGGATTTAAGCAATACTAAAGATGCAATTGTTGAAAGTGAAACCACTTTGGCAGAAAATAATAATGAATATTCAAATAAAAATTCCCTATTTTATAGTGATATTTCTAGTTATGAAATTTTTACAGATGTAAATAGTGAAGCTGCGTTAAAAAATCTTTACTATAATATTGATGAATTTATTGATAGTGACTCATCAGATGTCATTGTAAAAGGAAATATTATAGAAATAGAATATGTGTATATTGATGGATGTTCTTATTCTGTGCTTACCGTTGATGTGGAGAGAGCATATAAAGGCGAGGTGCAGGAAACCATCACTGTGTATGAGGATGGAGGATATACTCGGCTGAGCGATGAAAAGGAACAAATTGAAGCACATGCCGATTTGTCACAATACACAGAAGAAGAAATGGAAAATTTGCTAATTAACCATACTTTTATGGGTGCGGAACATTCAAATGTTGGAGATACTGTTATTCTATTTCTGAAAACAAATGAAGGCAGTATTCTGGGTGACAGTTATCGAATTAACTGTTCAGTCTTTGGACGGTACACTTTGAATAAAGATAGCTATATTAGACCTGAATTTATTGTTGAGAATGATAATCCAGAGAAAATAACAACATATAGTAATATGGATACATTCGAGTTTTCGGTGTCTAAATCAATGCTTGAAGATAAACTTTCACAGCAGTAAAATGTCTATATTGAAAATATTGGAAAAAAGTAAATGTTTGATATAACAGACTATCAAAGAAAATTATGCATTTTTTCTATGGGGTATTCTTGCAACAGTGATGTAATTTAATAGGCACAGGAATATGTCAAAAGACCAAAACAGAAAGTGTTAATGATAATAGGTGTTTACTGTTATAACATTTGTTATTTAAAGGGACTGTCGCTTTAACGATTTAGCATGACAGCCCCTTTTTCGAATCTCTTTTTTAAAATATTATAGGGAAGAAACAAGATGGACTAGAACAAGTCCCTTTTCATCATGCATATTGCATAAAATAATGCAAAAAGAACCAAAATGGGTTCATAGGCATGGTGAAAAGGGATGGAACAGAAAATAAAGCAAGATGAGATATTTATTGGTAAGAATATCCGGCGTATAAGGAAAGAAAGAGGAAGAACATTTGCTAAAGAGATATAATTATATTCTTTAAGTTCGGAGACAGTAGTAATGCCGGCATATGTTAATGCAAATTTGGTAATAGAAGAAAGATTAAGCTGTTCAAAATGTTGATTTTGGTCATTTTCTACAAATATAGGTCGATTTCTGCCTTTTATTTGATTGTTCGGGTGAGAAATAGTAATATATGACTGTAAAATGGTTTTATATTATTCTAATTGAACGAGGGAAAATAAGCTATGTTTAGAATTGCTATATGCGATGATGAAAAGATTTTTAGAGATGACCTAAAGGAAATACTTATACGTTATATGACTGACAGAGGAATAATGCTTGAAATTGATACTTTTAGTTCAGGAAAAGAATTTGTTGAACTGGGAATTGAAATGGTAAAATATAAGATTGTTTTTCTGGATATCAACATGGATGAACTGGATGGAATTATGACAGCAAAAAAGATCCGGGAAAACAGCAAGGATATGTTTATTGTTTTTGTTACAGCCTTTGTAAACTATACGATAGAAGGATATAAGGTAGATGCAGTAAGATATATTTTAAAGGACAATAAAAATCTGGTTGCCAGTGTTTATGAGTGCATGGATGCAATTCATGAAAAAATGGATTATAAGATTACTTGGGCTGAATTTGATTTCTGCGAAGGTACAAGGAAAGTTTCATTGAATCGCATATTGTATATTGAGAGTAAATTACATAAATTGGAGTTTCATGTAATGGAGGATTGTCTGCAAAAATATACATTACAAGGGACGCTAAATGAAATAGATGATAAGTTTGCCGGAAATGATTTTCTGCGGATACATCAGAGCTTTCTGGTTAATATGAAATTCATTAAAAATATAAGCAGATACAGAGTATTGCTGAATAATGGAATTCTATTAGATATAGCTAGAGCGAGATATAAATATGTAGAAGAAAAGTTTATCGCTTATAGAGGTGAAGTATAAATGTTTGTTTACATTCAGAGTCTTTTGATTATGATGTTGGAAATATTATGCTGCAAAATTTTTTTTGAAGCATTTGGAATAAAAAGAGAGGAAAATAATTGTTGGAAAAATTATAGTATAGTTATCGGATTGACAGTGCTTTGCTATTTTATTGCAATGATTTTTCGAGACTATTTTATTGTAAAGCAGGTATTTTCAATTATTCTCATAACATTCTTTATGTTGCTTTATCTTAAACTGAGTTTTGGTAAGGCGATGATTTTATCAGCATTATTTGAGAGTCTTTTGCTCGTGATGGATTATTTCGCGTTACTTATGAATATTTATATTTTTCATAACATGGAAGAAGTATGGGAATCACATGTTATACAGGGGTCATTGGTCGTTGTTTTAGGAAAGGCATTGTTACTTTTTGCTGTATTAATTATTAGAAATCATATGGAGAAAAAATCTTTGGCTATGCTGGCAGATACAGAATGGCTTCGGTTTATTTTTTTCCCTATTTTCACAATATGTGTTATTACAGCTATGATAAAAATGTCTGAAGATATAAAAAATAAAGCCCAGGAGAATTTATTTTTTGTTATAGCGTGTGGATTGGCGGGAATGAACATAGTTGTATTTTATTTAATATATGATATTTTAAAACGAGAAAATAAATTGCAGGAGGAACGTATTTATAGGATACAGGTTAAAAACCAAATAGGTATGTATCGTTCTATTTCTGAAAATTTTGATAAACAGAAGAAAATGACACATGAATATAAAAATCAGATTATGTGCATTGATTCTTTGATAAAAAAGAAGAAATATGATTCATTGGAAAGCTTTGTAAATAAAATCAGTGGTCAAATTAGTAAAGAATTGGATTTTATTTGTACAAATAATGTGATTGTGGATGCGGTATTGAATACTAAATATCAGGAAATAAGGGATAAAGGTATTGTTTTTGTATTTAAAATTAATGATTTATCATCTTTGAATATTAGAGATGAGGATGTTGTGGTTATTATGTCCAATTTATTAAACAATGCGATTGAAGCATGTGAAAAGTGCAGAGGGGATAAAATAATAAAATTGAAAATTGTTATAGAGGACAATAATGCGATTATATCGGTGAAAAATACTTATGAGAATGCTGTTATTTATGAAAATGGAGAGATACAGACTACAAAGATTCTGGATACAGATGAACATGGAATAGGAATAAAAAATATAGCTGAAACAATAAGGAAGTACGGGGGCTCTTATGTGATTCAAAACGATGAACGAGAGTTTTATTTTTCCATTATGATTCCTCTAGTGAAAAGTGATTTCTGAGAACAAATCACTTTTTTGTCGTTTTCTGCAAAATAAGTACACTTTCTGCAATAGACCTTGTTAAGAAATTGTGTATTGTTATACTTACAGTAGAAGGAGGCGTTGATATGATTGAGAAGATGGCAATGGGGTTGGTTGACCAAATGGCTGAGGAAAAAATGATTGACAAGGAAGCGGAAGAATATTATGTCTATACGCTTGTTTCGTTAATGGAAAAATTTATAACCATTGGAACTATTTTGCTAATAAGTGTACTGATTGAGAAATTAGTTCCAACAGCATTCTTTTTGTTATTCTTTTTGTCATTAAGAAAAAGAACAGGCGGATATCATATGAATACCTTTTTTCAATGTTATTTGGGTACAGTGGTTACTTATATGCTTGTCTTAGGTTTATGTATGGTTCTGGTTGACTATCCGCAGCTGGTTTTTGGATTATTATTAGTTGCAATTTGCATAGTTGAAGTTATAGGGACTGTTAATCATCCCAACATACATATGGATGCGGTAGAACTGTCAGAATCAAAGAGGGCGGCAAGAATTTTGTGTGCAGTTGAAGTGTGTGTTATTTACACTTTTACTTTGCTCGGAGCCGATATGATGTATGTTTGCCATATGGCAGTTGCTGTTATATTATGTGCGGTTCTGTTGCTGATAGCTAAAATATTAAAACAGGAGGTAAAGAGAAATGAAGAAAATTAACAAAAAGGTATTGAAGGTTGTGGAGAGGGTGATAAGAAATGAGATTAAGAGAGCCAGTGGTGATCCTCCGTTTTGTTTGGGGATATTTCATCAACCGAAAAGACCGGTAGAACATAAATGTAATAGAGAAAATAAATAAAGAAATAAATGGTAGTATATTTCTTCACAGACTCCTTAAATCCTATAATTTCAAGCTTTTGCGATACTTTGTTGTTCATATCATTATTCACCCACCAGGTGAAGAAAATATATGGTAAAATAGACGTAACAAAACCTATAGATTGGAGTCTTTTACCATGAATAACAACCACCGAATCACACTGAGCACCAATAAGAACATTATTGTTGAGTTTACAAATGATACAATAAATCGTTCTGAATAAAGTGTTTTTCAGGAAACATCCAATTTAGGAATTTTGATTAAGAGAGAGATAATAAAATGAAAATATGTTATATAGTTGTTTCAGCTTTTTTGATTATTTTCTATCCAAGACAATTAACACATCTTATGTGCTTTGGGAGACATCGTGATAAGAATATTGTCAAAAGCAAAGCTGCTTATTGGGGAATATATTTGTTTTGGACAATTATTTTTTTGATTGGTTGTCTGATGATGGGTTCAGCGATGAAAGTAAATTCTACAATGGATAAATTAGTGTATTATTTCATTTTAGGAAGTGATAATAGGGATTGTGTTGAATTGGGAAGTGAAGAGAATGATGAGGCATATATTTCTACATATTATACACGAAAGGAAATCAATGAGAGCTTTTTATTTGAGGTTGTCCAAAAACATGAATATGCATATGAGATGTGTCAATTACAGGAGTTGATAATTAAGAAACAGGATGAAAGATGGATACTTTATTTGAATGATGAGGTGATGGGATATGTAGAAGTAAAAAAAGGTTTTTTAATTAAGGAGTTTTGTTTTGTGTGGGATAGGCAAAAAATAGACCAAAGGAGGCAGTTATATGAGTAAAAAAATGTGCAAGAGGATATTTTCAGTAATTTTATCATTAGGTCTTGTTATGGTTCAATCCATGAATGTTAATGCAGCAGGTAATGAAATTGGTAAATATTCAGTATTCGTTTAGTGGCAGATATGCGGTGCGGACAGGCATCTATTTGGGATTTTAAAAAATAGCAAAAATCTCTGGACACTGCAACAAACAGGAGCCTCGCAGGAACACTGCTGTAAAATCCGCTTAGTATGAGCGTATTTTGCAGCAAGTGCTCCTGCGAGGCTTTGTCATTTAATCCAATAAACTTAAAACGCTTTATTTCTTCTTCCACGCAAGAAGCCTCTCAATATGCAGCGGTTTCCCCTGAACAGCCTGCACCTTCAATCTGTTTTCCTCACTGAAACCAACCAGAATATCATGATTAGCCTCAGCCAGATAATCGATGATACCATCGATATCAGACTTCGTGTTCTTCGGACAATGAATATACAGATGCTTATTTGCGGAAATATGCAGTGTATATGAGATGCTGAAATGATACCATAGGATCTTGTGCAGGGTAGAGTATTTGTAAATCCATAAAATCTCTTTGATAGGCACGATGGCATTGCCATAAGGCGAGGTCATGATAAAATAGTGCTCTGTGATAAACATGTCCTCGGTGGCAAGCTGTGGCAGTGTCGCAAGCTCCTCCTCAGCCTCGGCAAGCAGCTTGTGCGGATTGCCAAATACAACAAGATTCTGACATGCCGGTGCCAAAACAGGAAACCTGATGCACAGGATGTAGAATATCAGGCTGATAACAGCATAGATGAGAGTGCCAAAATAAAAAACAAACATAAAAATAGTAGTTTTCAAATGGTACTCAGGCTCATTAAGATAGCAGCCTGTTATGGTATCGGAGAGTCCCTTGGAATCCCAACTCAGATCCTTCGACAGTTTATTTACAAACTGTGTGTAGGTGCCCTTGCCCTTTACGATTTTACCGACCACCGTGAGCTTGTCGATAGAGGGCAGACCCTCCTCACAGGTGGATGGGGCAAGCAGTACAATAGAGCAGTGCTTATCGCGCATGCAGTAGTAGTAATAGCCCTTGATATCGTTGCCGTCCTTCATGGTGTAGCCGGTAAAGTAAAGCTTTTTAAGGGTGGTTTTTACATATCTGTCCGAATCCTTGTATGCAGCTTCAAAGCTGACAGAATCATCAATATGTATGGGCGATAAAATATCTCCGAGTGAAAATGCAAACCATAGCACGGTAAGCAGAATGATGTATACAATCGGGGAGAAAAGACGCCTTTTGTAAAATGCTTTGATGTTTTTTGTAATGTAGTGTTCGTAATTATCAATCATATGCTTAGTATAATGGTTTTTGTGCCTTATATCAACCTTGATTTTAAGACATTTAATTGTTATTATATAGTTACGGTAAATAGAAACACGAAATGAGGTAATTATGGAAGCATACACGAGTTTTGCCCGGGTGTATGACATGTTCATGGACAATGTGCCATATGAGAAGTGGGGCAGATATATTGTCGAAAAACTGCGTGCAAATGGCATAGACGGTGGATATGTTGTGGACCTGGGCTGTGGTACGGGAAAGCTTACCACGCTTCTTGCAGATGCAGGCTATGATATGATAGGCATTGACAATTCTTTTGACATGCTTGATATGGCGCTTGAGAGAGAGGATGACAGAATCCTTTACCTGATGCAGGATATGAGAGAGTTTGAACCGGGAGAAAAGGTGAGTGCCGTCGTAAGCGCATGTGACAGCATCAATTATATTCTTGAGCCTGAGGATCTGCAGGCAGTTTTTTTCTGCGTGAGCGAATGTCTTAAAGCGGGTGGCATTTTTATATTTGATATCAATACCCCATATAAATATGAGGTGCTCATGGCTGATAATACCATAGCTGAAAACCGTGATGAGGGCAGCTTTATATGGGACAATTATTATGATGCCGATGAGAAAATAAACGAGTATGACCTGACACTTTTTATAAAGGAGCAGTCAGAGGATGAGGATGATATCTACAAGAAGTTTGAGGAAACTCATTTCCAGAGATGCTATGAGATTTCAGAGCTTAAGGAGCTTCTTGAGCAGTCGGGACTTGTGTTTGATGCGGTATATGATGCGTACACAAACGATCAGGTGAAGTGTGACAGTGAAAAGGTCACTGTAATTGCACATAAAGGATAGAATTAGATAATGAGAGGTAAATTATGTCAGATTATATAGTAAGAGCAACAGCGGCGGATGCCAATATCAGAGCATTTGCTGTAACATCAAGGGAGATGGTGGAGACAGCCAGAGAGGATCACATGACAACACCTGTCATGACGGCGGCACTGGGCAGACTTCTTTCTGCGGGAGCCATGATGGGCGCTATGATGAAGGGCGATAAGGATATCATAACTCTTCAGATACAGTGCAGCGGACCTGCAAAGGGACTTACCGTCACAGCAGATTCGCACGGCAATGTAAAGGGCTTTGCCATAAATCCACAGGTTGAGCTGCCACTCAATGCGGCAGGCAAGCTTGATGTGGGAGGAGCGCTTGATCTTGGTATACTCACAGTCATAAAGGATATGGGCTTAAAGGAACCGTATTCAGGTCAGTGTGAGCTTAAAACAGGTGAGATAGCTGAGGATCTGACCTATTATTTTGCCACATCTGAGCAGATTCCGTCGGCGGTTGGTCTTGGCGTGCTGGTGGATAAGGACCAGAGCGTGAAGCAGGCAGGCGGATTTATCATCCAGCTTATGCCGTTTACACCGGATGAGGTTGTGGACAGGCTTGAAAAGAAAATCACAGAGATTGATTCGGTGACACAGATGCTTGACAGGGGGCTGACTCCGGAGCAGATACTTGAGGAAATTTTAGGGGATTTCGGGCTTGAAATCACAGATACGACTGAGACACGCTTCCACTGTGACTGTTCAAAGGAGCGTGTTAGCAGAGCACTTTCCACACTGAGCAAAAAGGATCTTGATTCCATTATCGCAGATGGCGAGAGCATTGAGGTAAAGTGCCAGTTCTGTAATAAGGCATATGAGTTTACGGTGGATGAGTTGAAGGAGATGCGCTAATTGAAGGACGGATATATAAAGGTCGCTGCAGCGACACCAAAGGTAAAGGTAGCTGATACTGTATACAACGGACAGCTTATTAAAGCTCTTATGAAGGAGTGCACTGACAACGGGGCAAAGGTGGTTGTTTTCCCGGAGCTTTGCATTACCGGATACACCTGCCAGGATCTTTTCTGGCAGGATAAGCTCATAGCTGCAGCAGAGGATGAGCTTATAGGAATAGCTGATTACAGCAGGAGTCTTGACGGCATATTTTTCATAGGGCTTCCATATGAGATAAACGGTATGCTCTACAATATGGCGGCAGTTGTATCGCGCGGAGAGGTGCTTGCCATGGTGCCAAAGACATTTCTGCCAAATTACAATGAGTTTTATGAGGCAAGGCATTTTGCATCGGGAGAAAACTTAAGCACATATGTCACACTGAAAAATGGACAGCAGGTGTCTGTAGATACTGATTTTATTTTTAGCTGCAAGCAGCTGCCAAAGCTTAAGATAGCGGTGGAGCTTTGTGAGGATCTTTGGACTCCGAACCCGCCGAGCATCAGACACGCGATGTCGGGTGCTACTGTGATTGTCAATCTGTCTGCATCAGATGAGGTGACAGGCAAGGCAATATACAGGAGAGAGCTTGTGAGCGGACAGTCTGCCAGATTAATCTGTGGATATATTTATGCGTCAGCGGGAGACGGTGAGTCCACACAGGATGTGGTCTATTCAGGACACAATCTCATCTGTGAAAACGGAAATGTGCTTGCCGAGTCAAAGCGCTTTACAAATGAGACTATATACAGCGAGTTTGATGTAGAAAGAATAGAGACTGAGAGGCGCAGGATGACAACATTTGTTGTCGAGGATGATCACAGATGGGCTGAGTTTGATCTTGAGGTAAAGGATACCACTCTTAGCCGCTATGTAAACCCGGCTCCTTTTGTTCCTGCAGACAAGACAGACAGGGACAGACGCTGTGATGAGATTCTTATGATTCAGGCTATGGGGCTTAAAAAGAGATTAGAGCATACCAACTGCAAGACAGCAGTTATCGGTATTTCAGGAGGACTCGACTCCACACTGGCACTGCTTGTCACGGTAAGGGCATTTGACCTTTTGGGAAAGGATCACAAGGATATAGCGGCAGTTACTATGCCGGGCTTTGGAACGACAGACCGCACATATGACAATGCGGTAAATCTCATTAAATGCCTTGGAGCTACATTTATCGAGGTGGATATAAAGGATGCCGTAAATATACATTTCAGGGATATCGGACAGGATCCGTCTGTGCATGATGTCACCTACGAGAATGGACAGGCACGCGAGCGCACACAGATACTTATGGATATCGCAAACAAGGAAAACGGAATGGTTATAGGTACAGGAGATTTGTCAGAGCTGGCACTCGGCTGGGCGACCTACAACGGAGACCATATGTCCATGTATGCTGTAAATGCTTCGGTTCCAAAGACTCTGGTGCGCCATCTGGTAAAATACTATGCAGATACCTGCGGCAGCGATTTGCTGGAAAGTACACTTCTTGATGTGCTTGATACACCTGTTTCTCCTGAGCTTTTACCACCTGAAAACGGTAAGATTTCACAGAAGACAGAGGATCTTGTGGGACCTTATGAGCTGCATGACTTCTTCCTTTACAATATGCTGCGCTGCGGCTATGCTCCTGCCAAGGTTTACCGCCTTGCAGGGATAGCATTTGAAGGAAAATATGATGATGAGTTTATTCTCAAATGGCTTAAGAACTTCTATCGCAGATTTTTCGCACAGCAGTTCAAGCGCTCATGTCTGCCGGATGGACCAAAGGTAGGAACAGTGGCGGTCTCACCGAGAGGAGACCTAAGGATGCCTTCTGATGCGTGCGGACGTATCTGGATGGATGAGGTTGATAAGCTGGGATAAGTAAGAGGGAAACAATGGGAAAGACACATAAGAAAACTCATAGAAGGCAGGGAAGCATAAAACATGCAAGGCGCCGCGACAGGCGCATGAAAATAGGTGCGATAGTCCTTTGCGCCGCGATAATCATAACAACATTTCTGGCGTGCGGCATGCAGCTTTTAGTTCCCGTAGCTGACGCAGTGGTAGGTGCTGATAATAAGACGCAATCGGGTAATGTTGATGTGCAGAAGAATAATAATTCACTTACCGCATCTAAAATGGATTCAGAAAAAAATCAAAACAGCTCAGAGGCTGATGTAAACGCTGCGGAGCAAAGCAGCGAGCCTGACAAGGAAACGAAGCTTGATGAGATACTTCACAGTGCAAAGTATCCTGGGCAGCTAAAGGAGCTTGCAAAGAAAAATGATGAGGCAATTGACTTCATATATGAGTATCCTAAGGAGCATTCGAAAGAGCATGACATTGATCTGACTGCAGAGGCCTCGCAGGATACAGTACCTCTTTTGCAGCAGTGGGATAAGAGATGGGGCTATGAAAAGTACAGTGGCAATTATTTTGCGGCTAGTGGCTGCGGTCCGACTGCACTTTCGATGGTTGTATTATATCTGACACATGATGCACAGGCATCCCCTCTTGCGGTGGCAGAGTATGCAAAGGAGGCCGGCTACAGTGTGGATGGCTCCGGAAGTGCATGGGATCTTATGAGCAAGGGCTGCAGGCACTTCGGTGTAAATGCAAAGAGCGTAAGGGTAGATGAGGATATTTTTAAGAAAAAGCTCGACGAGGGCAATCTGATTGTCGTAAATGTCGGTCCGGGAGATTTCACAGACAATGGGCATTTTATGGTAATCACAGGCTATGATGATGAGGGCTTTACTATAAATGATCCAAACAGTATCATAAAGAGCAATAACCACTGGCAGTTTGAGAGGCTGAGTTCGCAGATCAGAGCCGCCTGGAGGATGTTTGTATAGATAATAATAATAAAACCTGCTGTGTCATGTATGATGGACACAGCAGGTTTTTAGTTACATTCAGGAATAATTAATTAGTGTAGTGTACTAAATTTATACAGACTAATAACAAACAGTAAAGTATGGTATGCAGATTATAGCAATTGAATACCATGCTCCTCACATGCCTTAATTGTCTCCTCAGGCCACAGTGAGCTCTGTACCTCACCGATATGAGCCTTTCTGAGGAAGAACATACAGATTCGTGACTGTCCGATTCCGCCTCCGATAGTGTACGGAAGCTCCTTGTTGAGGATAGCCTTCTGGAATGGAAGCTTGGCACGCTCAGGACATCCGGCCTTGTCAAGCTGCTCCTTTAGGGCTTTTTCATCTACACGGATACCCATTGATGAAAGCTCAAGTGCGATATCAAGAACAGGATAGTATACGATGATATCAGCGTTTAAAGCCCAGTCGTCATAGTCAGGGGCACGTCCGTCGTGAGGCTCTCCGTTTGCAAGCTTGTCACCAATCTGCATTACACAGATTGCACCCTTTGCCTTTGCAAAATAATACTCGCGCTCCTTTGGAGTATTGTCCGGGAACATTTCCTCAAGCTCTGATGTGGTGATAAAGGTGATATCCTTTGGCAGAATCAAATCTATGTAGTCGTACTGTATAGCCATGTACTGCTCGGTCTTGCGCAGGCATTTGTATACGGTCTTTACTGTTTCCTCAAGGAAGTCTAAGTTTCTGTCCTCCTTGCGGATGATTTTTTCCCAGTCCCACTGGTCAACAAATATAGAGTGGATATTGTCAGTCTCCTCATCGCGTCTTATGGCATTCATATCTGTGTAGATACCCTCGCCGAGAGAGAAGCCGTATTTCTTTAATGCATATCTCTTCCACTTGGCAAGAGAGTGAACGACCTCAGCCTCCTTGTCACCCTGCTCAAGGATGCCGAAGGTAACAGGTCTTTCATATCCGTTTAAGTTATCGTTTAACCCTGTGGTAGGATCAACGAAAAGCGGTGCTGAAACACGTGTCAGGGAAAGACGCTGTGCGAGCATGCCCTGGAAGAAATCCTTAACAGTCTTGATGGCAAGCTGTGTATCGTGAAGATTCAGTGCCGAAGAATAGTCCTTTGGTATTGTTAATTTGCTCATTTTCGATTAAACCTCGTTGTATTATTAATTTTTAAATAAAATTCCTTTAACCTGATTATTATATCACAATTTTTCTAGAAAGATAGTCCATAATATGATAAAATTAGATAGTTTAAAGAGAAACAATATCGTTTTACCTTATTTTTACGTGTTTAAGGTGTTAATGAAAGGTAGTAGATTTATATGAGAAAAAGAGATATGACCTTTGCTTCGGCAGTGCTTGAGGCAATAGATGCGATTTTAGCACTTGCGTATATAGGCTTACAGATTTATTATGGAGTGTGCTATCACATACAGGTATTTAAGTTTGTGGCCAATATACTTGTGCTTTTGCTTGTATACATTGCAATCACATGGCTGCAGCATTATCCGGAAAAGCTCAATCACATAGCAGCAGAGCTGTGTGTGGGCAATATCAGAAAGTATTCACTCAGGCTTTTGATGTTTGTGAAGCTTGTTTTTACAGCAGGGCTTTTGGTGCCATGCGTGTGTGATGCGTTTGGAATATCAATCCGCGATGTATACAGCCTCATTATGATTGGACTCATCCTTGTGGTGACGGCATATTATGAGTACAGGATATTTCAGGAAATAAAGTCATTGCGGAAATAATGTAGGAGAAATAAAATGCAGCTTAGTATAGAAGAAGTTAAAAAGCTGGATAGTAACAGCTACCAGATAATAGATATAAGAAGTGAGGAAGAGGTGGCTCACGGTGCCATAAAGGGAGCACTCAATATTCAGGCAGAGGAAATAGAGTCAGATGAGAGGGTGTTGCATGATAAGAAGCTTGTCATAGTCTGCAGCCGTGGTAAGACGAGCGTGGATGTGGCAGAGTATCTCACAGAAAAAGGCTTTGATGCGGCAAGCTTAAAGGGTGGCTATATAAGCTGGCTGCTTGATGCCATGAAAGAGGATGAGGTGGCAGAGCGCGACATAAAGGCAGATGTGGAGCTAAGTATCAGAAAGAAATTTAAGAAATCCATCTGGCGCAAATTTACAAAGGCGATAAATACCTATGAGCTTGTAAAGCCGGGGGATAAGATTGCAGTGTGTATCTCAGGCGGCAAGGATTCCATGCTTATGGCAAAGCTGTTTCAGGAGCTTAAGCATCACAACAAGTTTGATTTTGATGTGAAGTTTCTCGTCATGGACCCGGGCTACAATGAGGCAAACAGACATGTCATAGAGGAAAACTGCAGGAACCTTGGCATCCCTGCCACTATTTTTGAGTCGGATATATTTGATGCTGTATATGATATAGAAAAATCGCCATGCTATTTATGTGCGAGGATGAGAAGAGGGCATCTGTATGCATTTGCAAAGGAGCTGGGCTGCAACAAAATTGCGCTCGGACATCACTATGATGATGTTATCGAGACAATACTGATGGGCATGCTCTACGGTGCACAGGTACAGACCATGATGCCTAAGCTTCACAGCACAAACTTTGAGGGCATGGAGCTTATCAGACCGCTTTACTTAGTCAGAGAGGACGATATCAAGGCATGGCGTGATTACAATGGTCTGCATTTCATACAGTGCGCATGTAAGTTTACAGATACCTGTACCACCTGTAATAATGAGGAAAACCGCTCGAAGCGTGTTGAGATAAAACAGCTCATTGCCAAGCTTAAAGAGGTGAATCCTTTTGTCGAGGCAAATATATTTAAGAGTGTGGAGAATGTAAATCTGGCTACGGTTGTAGCATATAAAAAGGATGGCATAAAGCACAGCTTCCTAGAGCACTATGATGAATAAGACAGATATATTTCAGGAGGGTATTGTATGGCAGATATCATGGATTATATTGACTGGCGTGGAGATATAGGCTTTGACGAGGTGCATGTAAATGAGGTGGACGGACTGATTTTTTCACAGCTTATTTATGTGCGGATGAAGCCCTATATGCCGGATGCAAAGAAGTCATACCTTACGGTAAAACAGCTTGCAAGCCTTTATTGTGCGGACCACAGTGATGACGAGATTGAGCAGATGCCTAATCTTTTCCGCCACTCCGCGAGGCTGCTTCAAAAGCTGGCGGGCTCAAGGCGCTATGCTGACTGTATTTTGAGATATTATATATACGATATTAGTGAAAAAGAGGAGTCGCAGTTTTCTGCGGTTACGATAGAACTGCCTGACGGCACATATTTCATTTCCTACAGTGGTACAGACCATTCCGTGGTCGGCTGGAAGGAAAACTTTAATCTAAGCTATCTCGATGAGACACCGGGACAGAACAAGGCGAAAAAATATTTAAAGCAGGTGGCAGCATATATATGCAATGATGATAGGGGCATAAATGAAAAAGCCGTAAATGATAAAGCTTTAGATGATGAAAATATCAACAATAAAAGCATCAATGCAAGAAAGCTGTGGATAGGCGGGCACTCAAAGGGTGGAAATCTGGCAGTGTTTGCGGCCATGCATGTGGATAAAGAGGTGCAGGATGTCATTATAAGGGTGTTTAATTTTGACGGGCCGGGCTTCAATCACAAGATGATATATACGACAGGCTACAAAAGAATTTTTGACAGAATAGAGACATTTCTGCCGCAGTCATCCATTGTTGGCTTATTGCTTGAGCATGTGGACGATTATGAGGTGGTAAGAAGCACTAATTCGGGGCCGCTGCAGCATGATGCTTTTTCATGGGAGATAATGGGCGGAAGTATTATAAAGGCGGATGGGCTGGACAAAAATAGTGTGCGCCTTGACAAGACACTCAGAAACTGGATAGGCAGCATGGATGAGGCGCAGCGAAAGCAGTTTGTAAATGTGCTTTTTTCAATAGCATCGGACTCCAATTTTGAGAACCTTGACCAGATGTCATTTAAGCAGCTTATTGAGATGATAAAGGCTGCCGATGAGCTGTCAAAGGCTGACTGGAGCATGCTTAAGGATACAGTAAGACTCCTGATTTCTGCCGGTGTCGGCGTGGTCAGGGATGAAAAGGAGAAATAAATGTTAAATCAGTTTTCAAGAACACAGCTTTTGCTTGGAAAAGAGGCGATGGATAGGCTCAAGGACGCAAGAGTCGCAGTATTTGGAATAGGAGGAGTGGGCGGATATGTCTGCGAGGCGTTAGTCAGAAGCGGTGTAGGAGCGATTGACCTTATCGATGATGATAAGGTGTGTCTTACAAACCTGAACAGACAGATTATCGCAACCCGAAAGACAGTCGGAAAATACAAGACAGATGTGATGGAAGAGAGAATTCATGAGATTAATCCGGATGTGAGTGTCGTGACACACAGGTGCTTCTTTTTGCCGGAAAATGCTGATGAATTTCCATTTGATGAGTATGATTATATAGTTGACGCGGTCGATACGGTCACAGCAAAGATAGCGCTTGTTATGAAGGCACAGGAGAAAAATATCCCTATCATGAGCAGTATGGGGGCAGGAAATAAGCTGGATGCAAGTGCATTTAAGGTGGCTGATATATATAAGACCAGCATGTGTCCTCTTGCCAAGGTCATGCGCCGTGAGCTTAAGAAACGTGGCGTGAAAAAGCTTAAGGTGGTATACTCTGAGGAGAAGCCTACAAGACCGATTGAGGATATGTCCATAAGCTGCAGAACCGACTGCATCTGCCCACCGGGTGCCGAACACAAGTGCACGCAGCGCAGGGATATTCCGGGAAGCCTTGCATTTGTGCCATCCGTGGCAGGGCTTATTATCGCAGGCGAGGTAGTACAGGACATAGCCTTTGACAGGGTATGATGAAAAATACAATTACGAAAAGAGAGGAATAAAAATGCCAGTATTTGATTTTAGCGATACACCGGTAGCAAATGAGCATCCGGAGTGTACATATGAGACATTTCATTCGACAGAGACAAAGGCATCTGCTGATAAGCCGATTGTTGTTATAGACAATAAGGAAAAGGAGTGGGCGCATCATGCGCTTGGTATGTTTACAAATCCGATAAAGCGTACATCCTTTGAATTTGAGGATGGTGATGGGGTGACCAGTGCAGATATCCTGCGCATTGATTCGCGCTTCGTGAGCCTTTTTAAGTGGCTTGGCGAAAATCACATAAAGGTACAGCTTTCAGGAGCTAATACACCTGATGGATACGCAGTATACAAGGTGAGGGAGGTGGCTCTCGGCAGAGGCACAAAGCTGTCTGCAGAGGACGGATTCCTGCAGTATATGATGGAGAGACTTTTTGCGAGCACTATGCCCGAGGATGAGCCGGACCTTGATGATTACGAGGAAGAGGGCGACAGCATGAAGCTTACCAGTATACAGAGCATCACAGATTTCATGACCTGTGCAGGCCGTACACTGCCTGACAATATACTGCTGTGGGCCAGAAGAAACCTGGCAGTCGCGCGTTCAAGCGAGGTATCACCTGAGGAGAGACGTCATGCGCAGAGAGCACTTTCCATCATGATGAATATCCAGTGGAAGGGAAATTATTTTGAAGCAATTGACCCTGTGGAGGCAAGGCGCATACTCGATGAGGAGCTTTATGGCATGGAGAGCGTGAAGCAGAGAATCATTGAGACCATTATCCAGATAAACAGGACTCATACACTTCCTGCCTACGGACTGCTGCTCTGCGGACCGGCAGGAACGGGAAAATCACAGATTGCATATGCGGTTGCGCGTATTCTGAAGCTTCCATGGACCACACTCGACATGAGCTCCATAAATGATGCAGAGCAGCTCACAGGAAGCTCAAGAATCTATTCAAACGCAAAGCCGGGAATCATTATGGAGGCATTTTCACAGGCGGGAGAGTCAAATCTTGTATTTATCATCAATGAGCTTGACAAGGCCTCGAGCAAAAACGGCAACGGAAATCCAGCAGATGTGCTTTTGACACTGCTTGACAATCTGGGCTTTACAGACAACTATATGGAGTGTATGGTGCCAACAGTCGGAGTATATCCGATTGCCACAGCCAACGATAAATCACAGATTTCAGCACCGCTTATGTCTCGTTTTGCGGTGATTGACATTCCGGACTATACTGATGAAGAGAAGAAGGTCATCTTCCAGAGATTTGCCCTGCGCAAGGTATTTGAGCGAATGGGAATGAAGGAGGAGGAGTGCGTTCTCACAGAGGACGGACTTGATGCAGTGATTAAGCTTCACGAGAACACATCGGGTATAAGAGATCTCGAGCAGGCTGCAGAGCATCTGGCAGCAAATGCACTTTATCAGATTGAGGTTGATAAGGTAAAGCAGGTGGTATTTGATGCCGAGGCTGTTTTTGAGCTTTTAGGCTAGCAGGATATATTACGGATACAGGAATTGTTACGAAAATAAAAGGAGATTGTCAGGATGAGAGAATTTGGAAAATCCAGAAAACTAGATAATGTGCTTTATGATGTAAGAGGACCGGTGGTGGATGAGGCGGCCCGTATGGAGGAAAACGGCACAAATGTGTTGAAGCTCAATATAGGAAATCCTGCGCCGTTTGGCTTCAGGACACCTGATGAGGTGATATATGATATGTCACGCCAGCTCACGGACTGTGAGGGGTATTCCAACTCCAAGGGACTTTTTTCTGCAAGAAAAGCAATCATGCAATATGCACAGCTCAAAAAGCTTCCTAATGTGACGGTTGAGGATATCTACACCGGAAACGGAGTCAGCGAGCTTATAAACTTAAGCATGTCGGCACTTCTTGACAACGGTGATGAGGTGCTGGTGCCGGCACCGGACTATCCGCTTTGGACAGCCTGCGTTACACTTGCGGGAGGCACGGCAGTGCACTATATCTGTGATGAGCAGTCAGAATGGTATCCGGACATAGAGGATATCAAAAAGAAGATTACAGACAAGACAAAGGCTATCGTAATAATAAACCCGAATAATCCGACAGGAGCGCTCTATCCAAGGGAGGTGCTGCAGCAGATAGTTGATGTGGCAAGAGAGCACGAGCTCATGATTTTTTCAGATGAGATATATGACAGGCTTGTGATGGATGACTATGAGCATGTGTCTATTGCATCGCTTGCACCTGACCTCTTCTGTGTGACCTTCAGCGGTCTTTCGAAGTCACATATGATAGCAGGCTATCGTATCGGATGGATGGTTTTAAGCGGCAACAAGGCGCTCGGAAAGGACTATATCGAGGGGCTCAACATGCTCTCAAACATGCGTCTTTGCTCGAATGTTCCGGCGCAGTCGATAGTGCAGACAGCTTTAGGCGGATATCAGAGTGTAGGCGAGTATATTGTGCCGGGCGGACGAATCTATGAGCAGAGAGAGTATGTCTACAAGGCATTAAACGATATACCGGGAATTTCGGCAGTAAAGCCAAAGGCAGCATTTTACATATTCCCAAAGATTGATACTGCAAGGTTCAATATCACAAACGATGAGCAGTTTGCACTGGATCTGCTTCGTGAGAAGAAGATACTCATCATCCACGGCGGCGGCTTCAACTGGGATAAGCCGGATCACTTCAGAGTGGTATATCTGCCTAGAACAGAGATACTAAAGGATGCCACAGGCAAGCTTGCAGACTTTTTGTCTTCATATAAGCAGAAATAATTATTGGCATAGATAATTATAAAACATATGATATAAAACATATAACATAAAACATATAACATATAAGCTCCGGCACAGAAAACTATTTGTTCTGACCGGAGTTTTTATATTATGCTGTAATATTTTTTAAAAGTAACCTACCTGTAACTTTACATAATGTATTATACACTTGTATCGCGGAGCTTTAGCACTTTAAAGGACAGACCGCATTGTGTATTCAAAAAGGATTTAAGAAGAAAAGGAGAATTAAATGGAACTGCTTAGAGTAGAACACTTATCAAAAATATACGGAGCCGGAGAAAATCAGGTCAAGGCTTTGGACGATGTGTCAATGAGCGTGGAAAAGGGAGAGTTTGTGGCAATAGTCGGGGCGAGCGGCTCAGGAAAATCCACACTGCTTCATCTGCTCGGAGGTGTTGACAGACCAACAAGCGGAAAGGTGTATATAAACGGCACTGATATTTTTGCAATGAATGATGATGAGCTTGCCATATTCAGAAGAAGACAGGTGGGTATCATTTATCAGTTTTATAATCTGATACCTATATTAAATGTGGAGGAAAACATGGCAATCCCGATGGAGCTTGATGGAAGAAAAGTGGAAAAAGCGCAGATGGATGACATGCTTATGCGCCTTGGACTTACAGAGAGACGCACTCATCTGCCAAATGAGCTCTCAGGAGGACAGCAGCAGCGCACATCTATAGGAAGAGCCCTGATTACGAGACCGTCTATAGTGCTCGCGGATGAGCCGACCGGAAACCTGGATACCAAGGCAAGCAACGAGATTATGCATCTCTTAAAGACCTCAAACCGTGAGCTCAACCAGACAATTATTATGATTACGCACAATATGGAGCTTGCAAAGGCGGCTGACCGCACAATAATGATAGAGGATGGTAAAATCAGATGAATTTGATGAAGACACTCACATTAAAAAACTTAAAGCTCAACAGGAAAAGAACTATTGTCACGATAGTCGGAATAATTCTGGCAACAGCGCTTTTGTCGGCGCTTGTCACACTTGTGTCAAGCTTTCAGTACAGTATGATTGAATACCAGAAGCAAAAGGGCGGCGACTTTCATGTGAAATTTTCGAATGTGAAAATGTCTGAGCTTTCGGAGTTTAAAAACAACAGAAATATTGAAAGCACATTTGAGACGATGGGAATGGGCTTTGCAAAGTTAGATGGCTGCAAGAATGAGGATAAGCCGTATGCATATGTCATGGCAACAGATGAGGCCGGCTTTGAGAGAGGCTGCTTTAACCTGATAGAGGGGCGCATGGCTAAAAATGAGGATGAGATAGTCATTCCAAGGCACTTAAAGACAAACGGACGAATCGACATAAAGGTGGGAGATGAGATAACACTGGATGTCGGAAAGCGATATGATTCAAACACCGAAAGTGTCATATGGGAAAACTGCGCATATGAGCATGAGACAGAGACACTTACCGATACTGTGACAAAGCACTACAAGGTGGTAGGCATCATGGAAAGACCGGGCTATGGAATGGAGGACTATAGTGCCGCCGGATATACATTTGTCACATACTCTGATGAGCTGGCAGCAATTGATAATGGCACAAAGAGTGAGGCAAGCGAAGCTGACACTACACTCACAGTGTACAGCAGATACACTCAAAAGGCTTTAAGAAACAAGGATGCTGTGACTGCTGATATAATTGGTGTGGATGAAAAGCTGTTTGAGAAATCAAATAATTCATCTGTTGAAATGTCTGCTGAGGAGAGTGACAGGTTTCTTAAAGAGATGGAAAATGCAAAATATGATATATATATAAATGGCTTCCTTATAAGCTATGAGTGTGTTTTCCCGATTGACGGCACATTTAAAGCGCTGTTTACAGTGGCCACTGTTGTGGCTTTGATAATCATACTGACATCAGTGTACTGTATCAAAAACAGCTTCAACATATCAATCACTGAAAAAATCAGGCAGTATGGCATGCTTGCAAGCGTGGGTGCTACGAGACGCCAGATAAAAAGCAGCGTTAAGACAGAGGCTGCAATGCTTGGAGTGGTTGGTATTCCGGTGGGTACCATGAGCGGTATTTTGGCATCGTTCATACTTGTCAAGGTGGTAAATGCGCTGTCAGCAGGCTGGCTTAACTTTGCTTTGAGCTTTCATACTTCCCTGCCTGCACTTATTCTTGCTGTGATAATGAGTATAGCAACCATTTATTTCTCAGCAACAGGCAGTGCAAGAAGGGCTGCAAAGGTTACACCGCTTGAAGCAATAAGAAACACAAAGGAGATTAAAATAAAGTCAGCAAAGCTTAAGACACCGGCGATTATAGGCAGAATCTGGGGTATCGGAGGCGTTATCTCATATAAGAATATAAAGAGGAACAATAAAAAGTACAGAACCACAGTGACATCCATTGTCATCTGCTCAGTAACCTTTATTGTGATATCATACTTTATGTCTATGGCCTTTAGCATGGTTGGGATGTCATATGCATCAGTAGATTACAATATTGGAATAAATATGTCATGTAAAAAGGACCTTGATATTGAAAAGCTCTCTGAGCTTTTGAGTGGCATTGAAGGAGCTGAGGATTATCTGGTTGGAGCAGTTTATTATTTTGATGTAGATAAGCCGGAGTATACAAAGGAATATGGAGAGTATTGCGGGCAGCTTTATGATGACAGTGAGGATGTCTCACAAGAGTTTTTAATCACGGTTTTAAATGACAAATCATATGATAAGTATGCGTCTGACGCAGGCATAAAAAATGCAGATACAGGAGCAATTCTTGTAAATAAATGCACATTTGATGTGTATAATGAGAAAAGCTCGAAATACGTCAAAGAAGAGATGGAGCTGTACAAATATAAAGCAGGAGATACAATCAGGTGCGGCTACAATGTGTATGATGATGCTTCTTCTGATGACAATGCTGTGGAAGGCGATACTGAAAGCAGTACGGAGGATAACAGTGGATACGTTGACGAGGAAAACATAAATAACGGAGTCAGAAAGACTGTGGATGTAACTATTGCAGGTGTCACAGACAAGGTACCAACATGTTATAATGGCTACGGCAATACCTCGCTTTTGTTTATGAACCAAAAAGGCTTTGAAAGCTTATGGGCTGACGGCAAGAGCGGTAATGAGTTCAAACCGGGGAATGCGATATATTCGGCATATGTGGTTGCAGAAAATGCAGATGAATATCAGGATACATTAGAAAAGGAGACGGCAGAAAATCCTGAGTATTCTCAGATTAGTTTTTATGTCAGCAATATGGATAAGCAGATGCGCGATGAAAAATCACTCTTTACACTGCTTGGAGTATTTGCATATGGACTTATTGTGGTCATTGCCTTAATAGGAATCACAAATATCATCAATACCTTAAGCACCGGAATGGAGCTTAGAAGCCGCGAGTTTGCAACACTAAGAAGCATTGGAATGACAGATAAGCAGTTTGCAGGGATGGTCAGGCTCGAGAGTGTGTTTATATCTGTAAAGGCTCTTGTAATAGGGGTACCGCTTGGGATTTTAATAAGCTATCTCTTATGTGTTATGATGAACAGGATGGATGCTGTAATCATTTATGAGCTGCCGTATAAAGCAATTATATTGTGTATAGTGGTTGTAATAATGTTGATTTATGCTATCATGAAACTATCAATGACGAAGCTTAGACACAATAACATTGTTGAGACGATCAAAAATGAAAATCTGTAGGAAATGCGGGAGCTGATATGAAAAAAATACTTCTCATAGAGGACAATAAAGGAATAACAGAGGGACTGTGTGATACCTTTACAGAACCTGAATATGAGCTTTTGACAGCAGGCAGTTTAAAGGAGGCTGGGGCGCTTTTGAGTGAGCACCCCGGCCTTGTGCTGCTTGATGTGTCGCTTCCGGATGGGAACGGCTTTGATTTTTACAGCGAAAGGCTGGAAAAAGAAAAAACACCGGTGATTTTTCTTACCGCAAGGGATGAGGAAAATGATATAGTAAAGGGACTAGAGCTTGGAGCGGAGGATTACATCACAAAGCCTTTTTCTGTAAGAGAGCTTGTGGCGAGGGTAAACCGCGTATTTTTACGAAGGAAAAGTGATGACAGCTCATCTGCCATACACGCAGGAAGCATAAGCTATGATTTGGACAAAAAGGAAGCAAGAAGGGCTGGACATGTGATTGCTCTTTCAAGTCTTGAAAACCGTATACTTGATCTGCTTTTTACCAATCACGACAAGGCTGTGTCCAGAAATGCCGTGCTTGACTGCATCTGGGAGGCGACAGGAAACGATGTCTATGACCATACCGTGACTGTCTATATGAAGCGCATCAGGGCAAAGCTTGGTGAGGATGTGATAAAGACTGTGAAGGGAATCGGGTATCGTGTTGATTCAGATGAAGCTCTTTAAACAGTATCGGCTGACAGAGACAGTTCCCGGGGGAAAGCATGAGAAAGAAGAAATATAATTTAGAGAATAGAAAACATTTTGTGTATTTTGCAATAATATATACATGTATATGTGTGACGGTTATGGCTTTTACCGTCTTTTTCCAATACAGGGCATATACGAAAAACTATAACGCCACGGTGGCTAAGCTATGTGCTCTCATTCATGAAAAATATCCCGATGTATCAGATGGCAGTATAGCCGGGATATTAAACGACAGCAGTATAGGCAGCGATGATGATGCAGAGTTAAATATCGCAGAGACGCTCTTAAAAAAATACGGTATTGATATGGAAAATGATTCTGCAGTTTTGTCAAATGATAAAGAGCTTAAAAGAGCGCTTTGTTTTGACATATTTCTTGTTGTGTTTTTTGCAGGGGGATTTTGCCTTTACATTGTGCTTATAAGATTTAGCTTTAAAAGACAGGTCAGACAGGCTGCGGATTATCTGCGCCGCATAAATCAGGGAGACTACAGACTTGTTATGGCAGATAGCACAGAGGGGGAGATTTCTATACTAAAGGGAGAGCTTTACAAGACAGCAATCTATTTGAGGGAGTCTGCGGAAAATGCAAAGGCAGACAAGCTTTTGCTAAAGGATGCGCTTTCTGACATATCGCATCAGCTTAAGACACCGCTCACATCACTTTCGATAAATCTGGAAAATCTGGAAGGAAATCCTGATATGGCATCTGAAAACAGAAACAGGATAATGCGCAGGGCAAAGCGCGATGTGGACAATATATCGCATATGGTGCAGGCTATCTTAAAGCTTTCAAGGCTTGAAGCGGATGTTGTGGAGTTTGATGAGAAGGATACGCTGCTGTCTGAAATTGTGGCTGAGGCAGCTGACAATGTTATGGCACTTTGCGATTTGAGAGACATAAGGCTGTCCATAGATGATGGCTCTGATAAGGATGCCAGTATACATGCTGATGCATACTGGCAGTGTGAGGCCATTACAAACATAGTAAAAAATGCAGTGGAGCACGCAGAGAGTGAGGTAAAGATAGGTTTTTACAGGTATGAGATGTATGCAGAGATAACAGTGCAAAACGATGGAGAGACCATAAGTGATGAGGACAAAAAGCATATTTTTACGCGTTTTTACAGCGGCAGCGGACAGCCGGCGGACAGCATCGGCATAGGACTTTCGCTGGCGGAAGCAATTGTGCGTCATGACAATGGATATATCCTTGTGGAGGATTGTACAAAAGATGTATTAAATGAAAAAAATGAATGCAGTGGCACACGCTTTGTGGTAAGATATCTGTGATAAGTTGAGAAAAATTATCAATAAATACACTAGGAAGCGATAAAATGACACTAAAAGAACTTGGCATAGGACAGAGTGCCAGAATACTTACAGTAGGCGGTGAGGGCGCACTGCGCCAGCATTTCCTGGATATGGGAGTAATCCCAAAGGCCGAAGTAACAGTTATCAAATTTGCACCGATGGGAGACCCGATGGAGCTTCAGGTGCACGGCTATGAGCTCACATTGAGGCTTGATGATGCGGCACAGATTGAGGTAGAATTAATTGACAGCCGTTCAAGAAAGCATGAGGGTCCTAAAAAAATAAGCAACACAGCACATCCCGGACTTGGTGAGGAGGGCAAATACCATGTGAAGGGCAGTGGCAATCCCCTTCCGGAGGGTGAGAAGCTCACGTACGCGCTTGTGGGCAATCAGAACTGCGGCAAGACAACACTTTTCAACCAGCTTACAGGCTCAAACCAGCATGTCGGCAATTTCCCGGGAGTGACGGTGGACAGAAAGGATGGCTCTATTAAAGAACATCCGGATACATCAATCACAGATTTACCGGGCATTTACTCAATGAGCCCATATACTAATGAGGAGATTGTGTCGAGAAACTTTGTGCTCGATAACAAGCCAAAGGCTATAATAAATATCGTAGATGCGACAAATATCGAGAGAAACCTGTATCTGACCATGCAGCTTCTTGAGATGGATATACCGATGGTTATCGCTTTAAATATGATGGATGAGGTGACGGCTAACTCAGGCTCAATCGATGTAAATAAAATCGAGGGACTGTTAGGAGTGCCTGTTGTACCGATTTCTGCCGCAAAGAATCAGGGTGTTGATGAGCTGGTGCGCCATGCGATACACATTGCAAAGTATCAGGAGCGCCCGGGCAGACAGGATTTCTGTGATGAGAATGATTTTGGCGGTGCCGTGCACAGATGTATACACGCGGTCAGCCACCTGATTGAGGATCATGCAAAGCTCGCCGGAGTTCCGATTCGCTTTGCTGCTACCAAAATTATCGAGGGAGATGCACTTATATTAGAGCAGCTTCATCTTGATGAGAATGAGAAAGAGGCAATAGAGCATCTGATTGTCCAGATGGAGAAGGAGCGAGGACTCGACAGGAGCGCTGCGATTGCGGATATGCGCTTTACATTCATTGAGAAAATCTGCGAGAGCACCGTGGTAAAGCCGAAGGAGAGCAGGGAGCGTATCAGAAGTGAGCGTATCGACCGTGTTCTTACAGGCAAATATACGGCAATACCTTGCTTTATAGTGATAATGCTTGCGGTATTTTATCTCACCTTCAACGTAATCGGAGCAGGTCTTCAGTGGCTTTTGGAGCAGGGCATAGGAGAGCTGACCGCGCTTACGGATAAGGCACTCACAGCGGCAGGTGTGAATGAGGTGCTGCACGGACTGGTAATAGACGGCATCTTTCAGGGTGTCGGAAGTGTATTAAGCTTCTTGCCGATTATCGTGACACTGTTCTTTTTCTTATCACTTATGGAGGACAGCGGATACATAGCGAGGGTTGCATTCTTCATGGACAAGCTCCTTCGTAAGATAGGACTTTCCGGACGAAGCATAGTACCAATGCTCATAGGCTTCGGCTGTACGGTGCCAGCTGTCATGGCGACACGTACACTGCCAAGTGAGAGAGACCGTCGAATGACTATACTCCTCACACCGTTTATGAGCTGTTCGGCAAAATTGCCAATTTATGCATTCTTTGTTAGTGCATTTTTCCCGAAGCATGGCGGACTTGTCATGGGAGGACTGTACTTCCTTGGAATAATTGTCGGAATACTTTTCGCATTTATCTACAGAAAGACTCTGTTCAGGGGTGACGCAGTGCCGTTTGTCATGGAGCTGCCAAACTACAGGATGCCGGGCGCCAAGAATGTGTGCCAGCTCCTCTGGGAGAAGGCAAAGGACTTTTTGCAGAAGGCATTTACAGTAATACTTATTGCCACAATGCTGATATGGTTCTTACAGAGCTTTGACATACACTTTAACATGGTAACAGACTCAAAGGACAGCATGCTTGCCATTATTTCAAGTATTATCGTGCCTGTCTTTAAGCCTCTGGGACTCGGCGACTGGCGCATATGCACGTCACTTATCAGCGGACTCATGGCAAAGGAGAGTGTAGTATCAACACTTGAGATACTGTTTGGCGGAACGGTTACGACAGCACTCACAACACTTTCAGCTGCATCTCTTCTGGTGTTCTCGCTGCTCTACAGCCCTTGCGTGGCTGCTATAGCATCCATAAAGAGAGAGCTGGGTGCAAAGTGGGCAGTCAGCGTGGTGCTTTTGCAGTGTGCGATTGCATGGGTGGCAGCATTTATTGTAAGAATTATTGGACTTCTGCTAATGTAACAAAAACTGACTATTCAAGGTGGTTTTGAATAGTTACAAAAAATATAAAAGGAGATATTTGATGGAGATTAAACTGGAAAATGAATTACTTGAGCTCACGATAAACAGCTTCGGAGCAGAGCTTAAAAGCATCACCGGCGAGGAAACAGGTACACAGTATCTGTGGGATGCCGATGAGAAATACTGGAAGAGAAGCGCACCGGTGCTTTTCCCGTTTGTCGGCAGCTTAAAGGACAAGAAGTTTACCGTTGATGGGACAGATTACCCTATGGGACAACACGGCTTTGCCAGGGATATGGAGTTTGAGCTTGTGTCACAGACAAAGGATGAGGCATGGTTTTTGCTTAAATCAAATGATGAGACTCTTGCAAAATATCCGTTTGAGTTTGTGCTTGAAATCGGCTATAAGCTCTCAGACAGCGAGATAAAAGTGACCTGGAGGGTGACAAATCCTGCGAAAAAGGATTTACTTTTCTCAATAGGTGGTCATCCGGCATTTATGTGTCCGGTCGCAGAGCAGGGAAAGCAGTCGGATTATTATCTGAAGCTTGACACAGACAAAGCAATCACTTACGGACTTATCTGTGATGGAGGACTTTTAGACAAGGATGACAATCTGCTTAAGGTGGATGCGGATGGGTATTGTCAGATAGATGAGCATATGTTTGATAAGGATGCGCTCATAATAGAAAACAGACAGGCTTCAAGGGTGAGCCTGTGTACACCGGATAAGAAGCCATATCTTACGGTGTCCTTTGATGCGCCTTTATTTGGTCTGTGGTCACCGGCAAAAATGGGAGCACCATTTATCTGTATTGAGCCGTGGTACGGCCGATGCGACAGAGCAGGCTTTGCCGGAGAATTAAAGGACAGGGAGTATGGTAATTCGCTGGCACAGGGTGAGAAATTTGAGAAGTCATATACGATTGCAATAGAGCTGTAGATTTTCTTGTTCTCAATGTGACTTAAATAGTTACAAACATAAATATAAGATATAGTTAGAATCATGGGACTGCGATATATTGCAGTCCCATGATTTTTGTATTGACAAAATGCAAGATATGAAATATATTATACTTAGCTAGTGACTAATAAACAGTAGAGTGTTAATCAGTAGAGAGGGTGTTATAATGCAAAAGCAAAATTCAAAAAAGAAATTTTTGGAGAAACTTTATATTAGCTTATCATTTTATTTTGGGGATGATGACTGTGATAGTTTAATTAAAGACTATGAAGAATGGTTCGAAAATGAAGAAATGGCTGAAAAAAGCGAACACGAAATATGTTCCGGCTTAGGAAAACCGTTTGATATCGCGAGAAATTTATACAAAGATTCAAAAGAAGGAAAAGAACATACGTTACCATTGAAGAGTAGTGTTTTATTACAGACAATTGCCACGCTGGTTATATATTATGTGCTATGCGTTAGTTTGTTAAGATACTTTGATAAAAACGGCTGGAATTTTTATCCGGTTGCTCTGATAGCTAATGTTCTAGTATTTGTTGCAGGTTTGTTTATTCTTAAAAAATCAAAATTAACATGTGATATGCAATTTAAAAACCATCTGTTATTAATCGGATTATTCTTTTTTATTTTATTAACAGAAGTATTTCTGGTAATGAAAAAGAATGAGGCTGGCTTAGGGAGTTATTATGTGGTATTAGTTACAACAGCTATAATTATTCTGAGTTGTATTATTATTTACATCATCTTAAAGAAATATATAATAAACAGGGAATTGGGGTTTATAACGATATTTCATATACTTGGTATTATTACCTGTTTAATGTATTTTATAAATCAGTTACATATGTTTTATATAGAAAGAACGCTTGGGCTTGAAAAAATAATAGCATATAGTAGTTTATTATATATTCAGACACTGATTTTTGGGACAATTTTATTGTTAAAATTAAAATATGAGAGGAAATCATAAATGGATTCACAGCTAAAAAGAGGAATCTTAAATATATGTATTTTACAGCTTTTAAAACAAGAAGACAGATATGGATACGATATAATTAAAATATTGCAGGGACTTTTCCCGGATACAGATGAAAGCACTATTTATGCCATTCTAAGAAGACTGAATAAAGGAGGGTTGACGGAAGTATATTACAGTGAAAAATCATTGGGACCACAGAGAAAATATTATAAAATAGTAGAAAAGGGGGAATTATATTTAAAAGAAAACATAGCTTCCTGGAATGAGATAGTAAGGATTTTTCACGAACTTGAAATAATGTAATTGATGGAACATTTAAAATTACTTGTTCAGATGAAGGAATAATAAGCGATAATAATTAACCACACATGTATCTGAAAAGCAGGTGCATCGACATATATAGCATAACGCTATATGTGCCTTGATGCACCTGCTTTCTTCAAGTTTGCCTGAAGCAGCCATTTCTGATCAATTTTCTTAAGATCTTCACCAAATCTGACATGCAGCCGAACTGAGCCTTCGAGCTGCTCGATATGTTCAATGGTGCCCTTTCCGAACTTTGGATGATTAACATCGTCATTGATATTAAATTTTACAGTACTGTTTTTCTTTTTGCGGTATTCCTGCTCGCGTGAATATGTGTCGCGGATAGGAATACTCTTGTCAGTAATTTTCTTTTTGAGAAACTTATCATAATCGTGCTTAATAAGTCCTTCACCGGCTTTGTAGTAAGGAGTGGGAGCTGCTCCGATAAGTGAGCAGCAGTATTTCCAAGCACTTCCGTGGATGCCGGGCTGCCAGTTGTATTTGTCCGGGATGTCCATATTGTACTGCATATAGTGGGCATATTCGTGCTTATATAAATCCATCCTGTCATCCCTTGACAAGGGCTTTGCCACACAGTAGCCGATGAAAAGCAGCGAAAAATGAAATCCCTCACCATCAGGGGAAGCTTTAGGGAAATAGGCACCGAGCCTGTCTGTATCAAAGCCAAAGGTGATGGGAACCCTTGCACCGTTAAGCCCAAGCTGTCTGTCGAGTTTTTGGTAGAGAAAGCGGATTTCCGCGAGATGTATTTTTGTTTCGTTTTCGAGTAGGTGTCGTAAATTGTTGTCTATGTTCATAAGTATATTTCTCTAAAAAATCAGTCTGTTTTCAACACAGTAATGATATATTCCATCATCCTCAACCGATTGACACACAAAATCAGCCTTAGCCTTGACTTCGTCCTTTGCATTGCCCATGGCAATACCCATGCCTACGGCTTCAAGCATTTCAATATCGTTATGTCCGTCACCGAAAGCAATGGCTTCATCCTTCGAAAAGCCATAATGCCTAAGCACAGCAGCAACAGCATTGCCTTTGCCACTGTTAAGAGGAATAATATCAACGGCCTTATCCCACCATGCAGTTATCTGTGAGTGGGGCGCGCCGGATAGAATCTGTGAGTGCTCATCTTTTTTGCAGGAGCACATAATCTGATAGATATCAGTTTTGCTTATCTCGTCAAAATTGTCAGCAATTTTAAGCTTTTCACTGCCGAAGGCAAAGTACTGCTCTAAATCAGGGTCAGTACCGTTTGTGACAATCATATGCTCGTTGCTGATTGCAATGGCGCGGTTCATCTGTTTTAGATTGGAAATTATCTGATATTTGTCGTGCTCATTAATAGGATTTTTGAAGATGATATCATTGCCTTTGGTGACGAATGAGCCGTTAAAGGTGAGCAGGACATCAAAATCAATTCCATCAAAATGAGGCACACCTGTGTAGCTTCTTCCGGTAGCCATACAAAGGATGATGCCATTTTGGTGGAGCTGTCTAAGTGTAGCAGCAGTGTTTTCGGATAATTCTTTATGTCCCAGTCGAAGAAGGGTGCCATCCACATCAAAGAATGCTATTTTAATCATAATTCACCTGCCTGTTTTAATGCTAATTTAATAATATGATATGAGGGTCACTAAGGTATACATCGAATTGCATGCGAGCATGCATCGATGATACCTTGTGACCCTTTAATCATAACATAATAAGCGCAAGATTAAAAACATTTATTTAAATTTCTGCCACAATGTAAGGTACGTAAGTCGGGGACTGCGGGGAGACACGCGCTTTAGCAGGAGCGCATAGCGAAGAGACTTAGATACTGTAGAAATTATGCTCATGAAGCGTAGAAACGCACCTGTATGGACGCAGGGGAGAGGAAGATTTACATATGTGTACGCAGGAGGACCTGGTTCATAAAGATTACCATTTCTTATACCTGTGTTCTTGATATTAAAGGACACAAGTGGCTTTTTTCAATATGCTGTTGTTAATTTATGGTGTTGGGCTTCCACCATTATGCCAGAAGCCCTACAAAAAGTAGCTGAAACTGCAGAAATCCCCAAAACAGCTCCAAAAACCCAGCCGTAAAGCCGGAAAAAGCCGAGAAAAAGTAGCTGAAACTGCAGAAATCCCTAAAACAGCTCCCAAACCCAGCCCAAAAGCCGGAAAAGATCCGAGAAAAAGTAGCTGAAACTGCAGAAATCCCTAAAACAGCACCCAAAACCCAGCTCAAAAGCCGGAAAAGACCCGGCAAAAAGTAGCTGAAACTGCAGAAATCCTTAAAACAGCACCCAAAACCCAGCTCAAAAGCCGGAAAAAAGCCGAGAAAAAGTAGCTGAAACAGCAAAAATCCCCAAAACAGCTCCAAAAACCCAGCCGTAAAGCCTTATAAAAAGGGACTTATAGACATGTATTGATGGCTTAGTCGAGAATTAACTACTGTGGAGTGTACTAGAACTTGTGAGTAGCGTGTCATTTGTAACCTCCAAAGCGTACATAATGAAGCAGTAACTATAAACTGTGAGATTATAGCAAACCATCTAGCATATACATTTGTATAAGTTTCGACGGTTTCGTCGTGCATAGAAAACCTAAGAGCATAATTTCGTACAGAATCTTAGGCGCTAAGCGTAACGATGGCGAAAGTACGTGTATCCCCTCAGTCCCCGGCTTACGTACCGACATATACAAAACGCGCAAAAGTTGCGCACAAAAGCGCGCACATAAAACCCTTTTTGTGAAAAATGCTTGAAAACAAAAGTTAAAAAATGTCGAAATTGCACATTGACATAATCACAATACTGTAATATACTAAGTTCAGAACAAACGGTTGCGCGCAAAACGCACCTAAGAAATAAATCAAATTACAAGCAAATGGAGGAAACAAAGGATGGACAAATTTATTGTTAACATCATTCACCGCCCTGAGATGGTGCCTGAGTACTCAGCAACAGTGACAGGACAGGGAAAAGAAGAGGATATTGGAGATAAGAAGCTTATTACAGAGTCACTCGACATCTTCAAGACACAGCAGAGACTTGCACATGAGGCGGGACTCAAAACTACAATCCAGATGACATATGCTTCGCTTTTCAATGATGAGGCAGTAGAGCTTGCAAAGCAGGATCACGAGAAATACGGTGATGAGATAGCACTTTCACTCCTTGGACTTCCATGTGAGGAGTTTAGAGAGAAGTATAAGACAAAGGATTTCTGTATCTGGATGTTCTCAATGGAGGACAAGAAAGCTATCGTAAACGATGTTTTCGAGAAATTCCATGACAGATTCGGTTTCTATCCTGAGTCAACAGGTTCATACTATATGGATGCAGACCTTACAAACTACATCAAAGAAAAATACCCAATGGTAAAATGTGCAGTTGCAACATGCTGGGAGGAGGGACCTAAGGCATACCACACATGTAACAACTCATGGTACACACTCTTCGACGGAGGCCCATGGGCACCATGGATTCCATCAAAGCAGAACACACATGCGCCAGCAGCAAATAAGGAAGAGGATAGCGGAATCGTAGCAATTCCACATCTCTCACGTGACCTTATTGCATGCTATGACGGAAACGGATCAAACTTCGGAACACATCCACAGAACGTGCTTCGTGGAATGATTTATGATACAAAGACATGGGAGTATCCATATCTTTACAACCTCATCGACCAGTACAGAGACCTTGCAAAATACAATAACGGATATTCATACAACATGATGTTCGTAGGACCTGGCTGGATGAACAAGATGGGACGCTGGGAACAGCCATATGAGCTTCTCTTAAAGTCATACACAGACGGCTGTAATTACTATGGCAAGTTAAAGAAAGAGGGTAAACTCATCGACATGACGATGTCAGAGTTCGCTGATTACTTCAGAGAGAAGAAGGGTGTCAACGCAGGCAACTACAATGAGCCTGAGTGTGCACCATGGAGAGATATCCTTTACGGCTCAGACAAGCAGCTCTTCTGGTACTGTGACCCATACATGAGAGCATGCGTAAACATGGATCAGGGTGGAGCAATCGTAGACCTTCGTCCATACGTTGCAAAGCTTGAGTGGCCGGTAGGAATCGGAACAAAGCATGTACAGGATGCATCTTATCCATTCCTTATTCAGGAGAAATACAGAGCAGGATACTTTACACACTATGCAGGAGCTGGAACAGTAAGAAGTGCCAAGCTTTCACACAACGGTGAGGAGGTTGACCTGTGTCTCTGTCCTACACACAGCCATTTTTCAGAGGAAGTTATTGATGGCAAGAAGACAAGAATCCTTACACTTGATCCTGTAGATATTGAGTTTTATGATGTTAAGCTTACTCTTCAGACAAAGGAATACTTTGAGGAGGGCTCATCAAACATCAAGATTGAGCGTAATATCCTTAGCATGAGTGATCCAAATGCAGAGGTTTATCTCGATGAGTACATCACAGCATGCTACGGAACAACAGAGTATCCTGAGGATATGACAGGCATCACACTTACATGTGAGGGAGAAAACCCACAGAGCATCAATTATGAGTACAAGTGTCGTGATGCAAAGGTTGACGGAGCAACTGCAGTAAGCGCAGTAATTCCTGCAATTCAGACAAAGGTTTCGCTCACACCATCTGCAAAGGCAGAGGGATACATTGAGGAAGGATATGCATTCTCTCCAATGTTCAAGCTTGGTTACAAGAAACAGATTAAAGACAAGGAGGTATTTGCAACATGGCTCAACTTGGAAAAGGCAAATTAAACTACAGATGTCCTATATGTTTTATGAGGGATCTCGATATTGATATGTTCTATAATAAGGAAACAGGTATTTATAGCTGCATACGCTGTCAGTTCAGAGGTACAGAGGAAGAGGTGCTTCAGGGCAACGAGGATGTCCGCAAGAAGTACAAGGCTATGTACAAGAGATTCGACAAGTTCGATTTTGATTAAAGTAGTGATTGGTACGCTGCTGCTATAATAGCAGCAGCGTATTTTGCATTTCGCTACAAAGGAGAGTATATATGGCGAAAAGAAAAAAAGACACGATGGAATTCAGATTTTATGAGCTGCCACAGGGAGAGTCGGCACTCGTGCTGTGCGGAGAATCCTGGAAGAGAGTGTATGGTCATGAGGAATTTCACCTGCATTTCCATAATCTGCTTGAAATCGGCATCTGCCGCGAGGGGGATGGAAATATGTATCTGGATGAGGATATTTACCAGTATCATGACGGCGATATCACATTTATACCTGAGAATTTTCCACATGTTACAGTCAGCTATGGTGAGGTGGTGAATTTCTGGGAGTATATTTTTATCGACATACGTTCTGTGATAGAAGAGATGTTCCCAAACAATACGGCATTCCAGAATGAGGCAGTTACGACTATATCAAAAAAAGCGTTTATGACTAATGTGTATCAGAGTCCGGCTATGGCTGAGTATATAAATGCCATAATAAGGGAAACCCGTGAACACAAGATTTATTGCCAAAGGACGGTAAAGCTCCTTGTGCAGGGAATTGTAATAGAGCTATTGCGCAGGTATGATGAGCTTCCAAAGGAGGATAATAATATCGTAAAGGGTACCAATATGTCACAGATAGCCACAGCACTTGACTACATGAATAAGCATTACAGCGAATCGATAAAGGCAGGGGAGCTTTCGGAACTATGCAACATGAGCGAGACTCATTTCAGGAGACTGTTTGAATCATACATCAATATGCCGCCTATGGAGTATCTGAATCTGATAAGAGTACAGAAGGCGTGCGAGCTTATGAAAAAAACAAATGAGCCTATGGAGCTTATTGCACAAAAGTGTGGATTCACAACCCAGTCAACTTTTAACCGTAATTTCCGCAAATTTTTGGACACTTCGCCATATCAGTGGAAGATAAATCCTGAAAATTATGAGCATAAGCTGCTGAATTTTAGGATATCTGCACTAAAGGGATGGTAGAAAATACATGTTTTCGTATAATTTTGTACATTTATGATTGAATATGCATGTAATTGTGTGGAATGTGTTAACACAGAAACAATATATATGGTTATAATGACTATGTAATCGAGAAACGTACAAGCATTTATGGTCAAAGTGCCCAATTAAAATAATATGACTATGAATGAATTGTGAACGGAGTATTGCAAAAACATCATTTTTATGATAGTGTCAAATGACCTATGAAAAAATTGAGCAAAAGAAAAAGGCTCAGATGAACCTTGAAAACTGTAGATCTTTTAGGTTGTGGTAGCCAACCGCCACCCTTGACGGTACGAAAAAGAACTGCTGTAGGTGAATCACCGACGGCGAAGAACTCAAGAACAGTTTGAATTTTCCGTCGTTTACAGCAGTGTAGCAGTTCTTTTTCGTGCCATCAAGGGCAGGCCGCTTTGCGGTGGCTGGGATAATTACCTCTGGCTCTGAATCTAGGAACAGTTAGAGGCTTCGCCGTGCTGCAGGTTCAGAATCGTCTGTTGACCAAGGAAGATGAGAAGCTGCCATTTGCCCAGCATCGTGTCAGCCTGAGACAGCATTTCGACTTCATTTAAGACTTTATAGTTGTTGTGTTTGTGTGGTCTTAGGAAGTTGTAATAAGCAACCCAGAGGGCGAGATCATAGTTGGCTCCATCGATGTTATCAAAGCCGTTGGTTTTACGATAGGAAGCTTTGTATGTACGGTTTAAGCGTTCAATCATCTGCTTGTAAGGTCTGAATTCTTTAGAAACCTCATCGTCATTGGTGAGTCCGATTACCTGTGTGATTTCAAACTTAAACTTATCACCGAATTCATGGAAGAACTCCTGGGCGGCAAGGGGATATGCACTGTAGCCATCTGCAATGAACTTAAAGTTCTTAGGCAGTTCTTTTAGATGCCGGAAGGCCATCCGCATTGCCAGAATGCATGGGCCAACACCACGATTATCAGATACCTGATAGCCGATAACAGAGCGTTTGGCAGCATCCATGATAAACCAGATATAGGTTTTGATACCACGGATTTTGATGTATGTCTCATCAGCAGTAAATACATTGCCAGTTTTGTAATCGTAGTTGTCTACGAAAGGTTTTATGCAGACAGAGGCGGTTTTGCAATAGTTGGCAACTTGCTGGTGTGAGATGCTGATGCCGTGTATGTCCTTCAACGCCTGAGCGGTTTTACGAAGCGATAACCCAAGATTCACTTTGTAGGTAAGACAAAGAGACATGACATGCTGGTCATGTTTACTGAATTTTAGGGAAGAAGCATTCTTGGGAAGTGTGTTTAAATCCATGCGAAAGAAATCTATCTGGAATTCCCGGTAGATGTAATGGAGTTTATATTTGTTCTTGCCATAGTCCTCCTTAAGGTCTTTTTTATCAACCTTGTTTAGATTGTGGAGGTAGTAAGGACATTTTGGATTTACGCATTTGTGGACAACAAAGTGTTTGCGGTCTTTCTTATGAGCCAGCGAGTGATTGCAGTGCGGGCATTTGAGGGAGTAGGACTTTGAAAAACGGTTTTCTTCCGGAGAGAATGCGGTGGAGCATACTTTGCACAGGATCTGTCCTTTTGAACCATTATTCTTGTAGAGATAAGGCTTTGGAGCATTGCAACGTGGACAGCTACAGTTGTCATCAATATCACATTCAGAACGGCGGCTGACAGGTTTGATTTTCTTGCCATACTTCCATTCGAGGTAAGGAATGTAGTCTTTGTAATCCCATTTTTCGTAATAGATTATTTTTGGGAGCTTATCAATCTTGAATTTTTGATATTTGGGAGAATGGGAATCATCGAAGACCCACTGCTTAAGGGGAATATATCTGCAGATAAAATTAAAAAGCCAGCAGATTTGTTTATGTTGGTATTGAATAAATAGAAGTAAATAAAGTATAATGTCCATGAGCATTGTCTCCTTGTTGATAATGGTGTTTGTGGTGAACTCATTATACTTCTTTTGGGAGGTCAATGCTCTTTTTATTTGCAAACCTCCAATAAATCAAGGTTTTAAAAGAATTTTAGAACAATAAAATGAGTAGTTTTTGACACTACCATTTTTATTAGGGAGGAAGAAAAATGAAAAAGAAAGTAGTTTCATTATTACTCGTAACAACAATGGTTGCCTCACTTGCAGCCGGATGTGGAGATTCATCTTCATCAGGAGATGGCACAGAAAAGACTGGTAAGAAGGTAGAGACCGTAAATGACGGCCATACACTTACAGCATGGGCTTGGGATGCAAGCTTCAATATCCCGGCACTCAAAGCAGCAGCAGAGGATTACAAGAAAAATGTAGATCCTGATTTCGTACTCAATATCGAAGAGCAGTCACAGTCATCTGATATTGAGACAGCAATTACAACAGCAGGTTCAGCAGGAGATTACAGTACACTTCCTGACATCGTATTATTCCAGGATCACTACTTCCAGCAGTACCATACAAATTATCCTGATGCATGGGTATCAGCAAATGATGCAGATGTTAAGTGGGATGATTTCAGCCAGGAGAAATTATCATTCTCTACAATCGATGGAGAGCACTTTGGATTCCCTGTTGATAACGGAACAGTTATCTTTGCTTACAGAACAGATCTTCTTGAGCAGGCAGGATACACAATCGATGATATGACAGGTATTTCTTGGAAGGACTTCATCGAGGTAGGTAAGAAGGTATATGATAAGACCGGTAAATACTTACTTTGCATGGATGGAGACGGAAACGATTTATTCTACATGATGCTTCAGGCAGAGGGCGAGTCACAGTTTAAGGATGGCAAGCCAAACTTTGTAGACAACGCTAAAATAAAAGAAATCATGCAGGTACTTAAGGATATGATCGACAACAATGTTCTTTACCTTGCAAATAACTGGTCAGATTACACAGATCAGGCTATCCAGGGAGATATGGTTGCAGGTGTTATGAACGGAAACTGGATCATTCCTACAATCGAGAAGGTTACAGACAACAGTGGAAAGTGGGAGATTACATCTCTTCCAACACTTGAGGGTGGCGAAGGCTATGCATCAAACGGTGGTTCTTCACTTTACATCACAAGCAACTGCAAGCAGACAGACCTTGCTAAGAAATTCTTAGCATATACATTCGGTGGCGGATCTTATACAGACAAAGGTGTATCTGAGACATATGACAATGCTCTTAAGAAAGGTGGTGTTATCACTACATATACACCTGCAGGCAAGTCAGAGGTTTACAACGAGGGCGTTGAGTACTTCAACAACCAGCCAATTTACGCTAAGATCGTTGAGATGGGTGCAAATGTTAAGACAATCGAGCAGAGCGATTTCCATTACGATGCACGTAAGAAGCTTGCTACAGCACTTATCAATATTACTCAGAACGGTGCAGATATCGATTCAGAGATAAAGACAGCAGAGGATGACCTTAAATTCACAATGGGACTTTAATCTGTTAGCTTGATGGCAAATGTACAGGGAGCCATTAAATGGCTCCCTGTTTTTTCTCAAAGACGTATAGTTAGGAGGCCTTTACAGTGAAGAATAAGAAAAAAGGAATGAGCATAACCGGTAAACAAAGGGCTGCCGGCTGGATTTATCTGGCTCCGGCTACAATACTCATTTTCATAATGAGCTTCTGGCCTATAATCCAGGCTGTTATCACATCATTTAAAACCGGTTCAAGTGCAAATATGCAGTGGGCTAATCCATTTGCCTACAATTACACAAGAATGTTTCAGGATGCGGTTTTCAAGAGATCTATCGGAAACACATTCTTATATTTAATTATCGAAGTGCCAATCATGCTTGTACTGGCAATTTTACTGGCACAGTTACTTAACAACAAGCATCTTAAATTTAAAGGATTTTTCCGTACATGTGTATTTTTACCATGTGCAACATCACTCGTATCATATGCATTGATTTTTAAATCGCTTTTTGCAACACAGGGACTTATCAATACAATCCTTGTTAAACTTGGAATATTAGAGAGCAACTTTAACTTCCTCGGTACAGGCTGGAGCGCTAAGATTATTATCATAGTAGCTCTTATCTGGAGATGGACAGGATATAATATGGTGTTCTTTTTAGCTGGTCTGCAGAATATCGAGTATTCTGTTTACGAGGCGGCAAAGATAGATGGAGCGAGCGGCTGGAGGACCTTCTGGTCTATCACGGTTCCTCTTCTTAGACCTACAATTGTTATGACAACCATCATGTCAATAAACGGTACATTACAGCTCTTCGATGAGTCTGTAAACCTGACAAAGGGTGGACCTGCAAATGCGACAATCACCATGTCACATTATATCTATAACGGCTCGTTTGGTGAAGGTGTTGCAAACTTTGGATATGCATCAGCAATGTCTGTTATCGTATTCATCATGGTTGCTATACTGGCATTTATCAATCTGAAAGTAGGTGACAAGCGTGACTAAGAAAAAACATGGATCATCAATACAAAAAAGGCTTATACCTTCATACATTTTTCTTGTAATAGTTTCGTTCATCTCAGTATTTCCGTTTTTCTGGATGATATCGGCAGCGACCAACAAGTCTATTGACGTTGCAAGAGGTAGAATTGCATTTGGTGGCTATGCCATTGAGAACTTAAAGAAACTGTTTGCATCACAGAACGTTGCACTTGGAATGAAAAACTCACTTATCAATGCAACAGTTCAGACAATTATAGCACTGCTTGTCTGCTCACTTGCCGGTTACGGCTTTGAGCTCTATCATGACAAGGCAAAGGATAAGCTGTTCTCAGTTTTACTTCTTGCCATGATGATTCCGCAGGTAGCTACACTTATTCCTCTGTTCAAGATGATGTCAAAGCTCGGCTTTATAAATACGGTATGGGGCTTCATGCTCCCGGCTATTTCAACGCCGTTCCTTATCATGATGTTCAGACAGAATTCGAGAAACTTCCCAGTCGATATAATGGAGGCGGCACGAATTGACGGACTCAGTGAGATTGGTATTTTCTTCAAGATGTATATGCCTGTACAGAAATCAACATATGCAGCAGCTGCAGTTATCACATTCATGAATGCATGGAACTCATATCTGTGGCCAAAGGTAATACTCAATAAGCCTGATGCTATCACAATGCCAATGCTTATTGCAAACCTCGCAGCAGGATATACAGTAGATTACGGTGTACTGATGATGGGCGTTCTTTTCTGCTCCATCCCTACAATGATCGTATTCTTTGTACTCCAGAAGCAGTTTGCAGAGGGAATTACAGGATCTGTTAAATAAAAGTAAAATAATATTGTTAAAAATCAAGAAGGCAAATAATGTTTATTATTTGCCTTCGTCTTGTAAGAGGAATTTACCAAGAGGACTTTACGTTTAAAAAGACAAATAATAAATAAAATAGGAGTGTATAAATATGGGTAATTTTGATTCAGATATTGTTAAAAATCCGGAAATATTTGAGCAGAACAGACTTGCGGCTCATTCGGATCATGTGTGCTATAAAAATGAATTGGAGAAGATTAAAGGAAAATCAAGCCTGAGATATGATATGAACGGCTTATGGAAGTTTGCATATGCAAAGAATCAGTCCCTGGCTCCTTGTGGCTTTGAAGCAGCAGATTATGACTGCAAAAGCTGGGATGAAATCAGGGTTCCGGCACATATCCAGATGGAAGGCTATGATGTGCCAATCTATACGAATACCACATATCCGTGGGAGGCTGACGAGTTTATAAAGCCGGGCGAGGTACCTGAGATTTTTAATCCGGTTGCAAGCTATGTGAAGTATTTCACAATCCCTGAAAATATGAAGAACAAGAGGGTATGCATTTCGTTCCAGGGAGTGGAGAGCGGTTTTGCACTCTGGCTGAATGGACACTATGTCGGCTACAGTGAGGACACATTTGATTCGTCTGATTTCGAGCTGACTGATTATATTGTCGAGGGTGAGAACAAGCTTGCGGTCAGAGTATGGAAATGGACATCAAGCAGCTGGTGTGAGGATCAGGATTTTTACAGATTTTCAGGCATTTTCAGAGACGTATTTTTGTATGCCGTTCCTTGTGCACATGTGGAGGATCTGTCAGTTGTTCCTACACTTAATGATACCTTTGACGAGGGCACACTTAGTGTGTCAATAAAGGCAGATGGTGATGGTATTGCAAGTGTAAAGCTTTATGAGCTGGGCGATTTGTCTGTGGAAAAATATGACAGGGCTAAGCTTTTACTGGAAGAGTTTGATATAGAGCTTAGAAATAAGGAAATTTGCGAGGGCTCATGTAATGTGAAAAATCCTCTGTTATGGAGCGCTGAAAAGCCGAATCTGTATGAGGTTAAAATTATAGTTAAAGATACGCATGGAAATGAGACCGAGTTTATCAGCCAGCTGGCAGGCTTCAGACGCTTTGAGATGGTAGACGGACTCATGAAGCTAAACGGTAAGCGTATTGTATTTAAGGGTGTAAACCGCCATGAGTTCAGCTCAATAACAGGCCGTGTGCCAAACCGTGATGAGGTGATAAAGGATATTGTTACAATGAAAAAGAACAATATCAATGCGATAAGGACCAGCCATTATCCTGATGATTCCATGATCTATGAGCTTTGCGATATTTATGGAATTTATATGATAGCTGAGAACAATCTTGAGAGTCACGGCACATGGGAGGCATATAATAAGGGCTATGTTGACCTTGACTTTGTTGTGCCAAAGGACAAGCCACAGTGGAGAGAAATGATGCTGGACCGCGCTAACTCATGCTATCAGAGAGATAAAAATCATCCGGCAATTCTTATCTGGTCATGCGGAAATGAGTCGTTTGGCGGTAAGACAATATATGAGATGTCACAGCTTTTCAGGCAGCTTGATAAGCATCGTCTGGTACATTATGAGGGAGTATTTAACGATAGAAGCTACAATGACACAAGTGACATGGAAAGCCAGATGTATACTTCTGTTGCAGGTATTGAGAAATTCCTTGCGGACAACCCTGAGAAACCATTTATCTGCTGCGAATATACACACGCAATGGGAAACTCCTGCGGTGCTATGCATAAATATACAGAGCTTTCTGACCGCGAGCCTAGATATCAGGGGGGATTTATCTGGGATTATATCGACCAGTCAATCTACAAAAAGGACAGATACGGCAAGTGGTTCCTCACATATGGCGGGGATTTTGGCGACAGGCCTACAGATGGAGATTTCAGCGGAAACGGAATCTGCTATGGGGGAGAGAGGGAGGCTTCTCCAAAGATGCAGGAGGTGAAGTTCAATTATCAGAATATCTCGGTTGATTTTGACAGCGACTACATCTTTACAGTCACAAACAAAAATCTTTTTGTAAATACATCGGTTTTTGATGCTTTTGCTATTCTTCTTGCAGATGGAAATGAGGTCTATAGGACCAGGCTTCAGATATCTATTCCACCGATGGAGCAGGCAAGCTATGAGGTGCCGGTTACTCTTAAAAATTCCATGATAGATGTGGAAAAAGAGTACTGTATTGTGGTATCATTTGTATTGAAGGAAAACACCATCTGGGAAAAGGCAGGATATGAGATTGCATTCGGACAGCATATGATAAAGAAGCCTGTAAGTGAGTATTCATGCGACAAATCAGTTGAGCTTGTTGTTGGAAACGGAAATATCCTTGTAAGAGGTGAGAACTTCAAGGCACTTTTCTCAAGAATGAATCTGGGAATGGTTTCATATGTATATGGTGGCGTCGAGATGCTTCCAAATACTATTCCACTGCCGAATTTCTGGAGAACACCTACTAACAATGATTCCGGCAACATGATGCCACAGCGCTATGCACAGTGGAAGATTGCCAGCATGTATGTGACCACCAGACAGGATCAGCGCTTTGCAGATACATCACCAAGGGTAGAAAAAAATGATAACAATATCGCCATCACATACACTTATTTCATGCCTACCACACCGCAGAGCTCATGCGAGGTGACATACAGAGTGTTTGGTGATGGAACAATCGAGACAACTCTGTCATATGACCCTGTAAAGGAGCTTGGCGATATGCCGGAGTTTGGCATGATGTTCAAGCTGGATGCCGATTATGATACAGTGAAATGGTATGGACTCGGACCACAGGAGACATATGAGGACAGACAGCATGGCGGAAAGTATGGTGTATACGAGAATAAAGTGGCAGACAACATTGCCGAGTATCTCGTTCCGCAGGAGAGCGGCAACAAGTGCAGAGTAAGATATGCAAAAGTGATGGACAAGAAGGGCAGAGGCATGCTGTTCTTTGGTGATGAGCTCTCGTTCTCAGCACTGCCATATACACCGCATGAGCTGGAAAATGCTGCACATCATTTCGAGCTTCCACCTGTACACTATACTGTTGTCCGTGTGGCAAAGAAGCAGATGGGTGTAGGCGGAGACGACAGCTGGGGCTCACATACTCATCCGGAGTACCTGCTTGATGCCTCAGAAAAAATGGAATTTACATTCTGTTTCAGAGGAATCTAGTACATCGAAAAAGCAGCAATTTGCTGTGGTAATGCAGGAAAATCTATAATATGTAGGAACAGATGTGAAGGTACTGGACAGTTACAAATAAACAATATATGAATTAAGGAGGATTAAAATGTCAAAATTTATTAAGGGTATGGATTTATCGACCTTGCTCGAGTTGGAACGCTGTGGAGCAAAATACTACGAGGATGGAAAGGAGAAGGATATTCTTGACATCATGAAGGAGCATGATGTTGATACAATACGTCTTCGTCTGTGGAACGACCCAAAATCAGAGGATGGTGAGCCTTACGGTGCGGGGAACAATGACCTTGTTCAGACTATCGCTATCGGAAAAAAGGTTACAGATGCAGGCTTTGGAGTGCTTTTGAATTTCCACTACAGTGATTTCTGGGCAGATCCGGGAAAGCAGATTAAGCCAAAGGCATGGAAGGATTTCGGTGTGGACGAGCTGGAGCAGGCTGTATATGATTTTACACTTGAAAATCTGACAAAGATTATTGAGGCAGGTGTAAATGTCACAATGATTCAGGTAGGTAATGAGCTTTCAAACGGACTTTTGTGGCCTGAGGGAAAGGTACCTAACTACGATAATATAGCAAAATTTGTGAATGCCGGAATACGTGCCTGCCGCAAGGTAAATGCTGATATTCCGATTATGATTCACCTCGATAATGGTGGAAACAATGAGCTTTATGTCAGATGGTTTACAAACTTCATCGAAAGAGGAGAGGAGTTTGAGTATATCGGATTGTCATACTATCCGTTCTGGCACGGCTCTCTTGACCAGCTTGAGTTCAACATGAACGACATTGCAAAGCGTTTCAATAAGGACCTTATCATCGCTGAGGTATCCATGGGCTTTACAATGGACAGCTACCAGGAGTACGAGAAGCTTGCTGACTCTGAGCGCAAGGGCTATGCGACAAAACCGGAGCTTGTAGAGAAAATAGATTATCCTATGACTATTGAGGGGCAGGCTGACTTTACAAAGGATTTCTTAAACAGAGTGGCAAATGTGGTGGATGACCACGGAAAAGGATTTTTCTGGTGGGAGCCGGCATGGATTCCTGTACCGGGCTCAGGCTGGGCTACACCTGCTTCACTAAAGTACATGAATGATCCGGGACCATGCGGCAATGAGTGGGCAAATCAGGCACTTTTTGACTATGATGGAAATGTGCTGCCGGCACTTGATGTTATTAAGAATTTTAAAAAATAAAATAATAACATATGTAATTTTGTTGCATGATTTGATTTGTTATGTTGCATTTTCAGTCGGATGTATTGCAATGTAAAAATGTGCAGTTATAATAGAGTTATAAAGAAAAAACGAAATATTTTAACTATCAGTTTAACGCAAATACAATCAGCAAAGGAGAAGAAAAAATGATACAGCAGAACGTATTAGACAAATTCAAGGAGCTTTTTGGAGCAGATGGGGATATCAGAGTATATTTTGCTCCGGGACGTGTAAATCTGATCGGTGAGCATACTGACTACAATGGAGGACATGTGTTCCCATGTGCACTTACCATCGGTACATATATGGCAGCAAGAAAGCGCGACGACAGGAAGCTTCGTTTCTACTCTATGAATTTTGACAATCTGGGTGTGGTTGAGTCATCACTTGATGAGTTTACACCTGATCCAAACGGACTTTGGATAAACTATCCAATGGGCGTTATGTGGGCCTTCGAGGGACGCGGAATGAAGCTTGAAAGCGGTCTTGATATTGTTTTATTCGGAAATATTCCAAACGGCTCAGGACTTTCTTCATCAGCATCTCTTGAGGTGGTTACAGGATATATGTTAAAGGATATTTACGGCTTTGACGTGACAAATCAGGATCTGGCACTTATCGGTCAGTATTCAGAGAACAACTACAACGGCTGTAATTGCGGTATCATGGATCAGTTTGCATCTGCAATGGGCAAAAAGGACAATGCAATATTCCTTGACTGCAATACTCTTGATTTCGAGTATGCGCCAATCGTTTTGGATGGTGCAAAGATTGTAGTTACAAACAGCATGGTTAAGCACAGCCTTGTAACAAGTGCTTACAATGACAGAAGAAATGAGAGTGCACAGGCACTTAAGGATTTACAGACAGTATGTGACATCAAGACTCTCGGTGACCTGACAGATGAAGAGTTCGAGGCTCATAAGGATGCGATTAAGGATGAGGTTGCACGTAAGAGAGGCAAGCATGCGGTTTATGAGAACCAGCGTACCATCAAGGCTGTTAAGGCATTAAAGGAAAATGATATCGAGACATTTGGAAAGCTTATGAATGCTTCACATGTATCACTTCGTGATGATTATGAGACATCATGTCCTGAGGTTGACGTACTTGTTGATGAGGCATGGAAGATTCCGGGTGTTATCGGATCACGAATCACAGGCGGCGGCTTTGGCGGCTGCACAGTCAGCATAGTAAAGGACGAGGCTGTTGATCAGTTTAAGGCAAACCTGACAAAGGCCTATGAAGAGAAGGTTGGAAAGACACCTGAGTTTTATGTTGTTTCAATCGGAGACGGACCTAGCCGTCTGGCATAAAATTAGCAATATGAAATAACAGTAACGGATAAATAGGTTTTTTTCGACAATGATTAAGGAGCATGACATGATTCAGGAGAGAATATTAGAATTAGTAAAATATGGTCTTACAACAGGACTTGTTGACCCTGCTGATGAGGTATACACAGTAAACAGACTTCTCGAGGTACTCGGAGTGGACGACATCGAGGATGAGACATTTGAAAAGGTAGAGGCTCAGCCTGCATGGACACAGGAAGAGGCAGAGGAGAAGCTTGAGGGTATACTCGAGGATATGATGACATATGCATATGACAATGGCATCATGAAAGAAAACAGCATTGTATACAAGGATCTTTTTGATACAAAGCTGATGGGCTGCCTTGTAAATGCACCAAGCGTGATCAGAGCCCGCTTTAAGGATTTATACGACAATGAGTCTTCACTTGCGGCAACAGATTATTTTTACAAATTAAGCTGTGACAGCAATTATATCAGAAGACAGCGTATCAAAAAGGATATGAAATGGACCACAGACACAGAGTATGGCACACTTGATGTGACAATCAATCTCTCAAAGCCTGAGAAGGATCCAAAGGCAATTGCTGCCGCTAAAAATGCAAAGCAGAGTGCATATCCAAAGTGCCAGCTTTGTAAGGAAAATGAGGGTTATGCAGGCCGTGTAAACCATCCTGCAAGAGAAAACCACAGAATTATCCCTGTTACAATAAACAACAGCCAGTGGTTTTTCCAGTACTCACCATATGTATACTACAATGAGCACTGTATCGTGTTCAATTCAAAGCATACACCGATGAAAATCGAGCGTGCCACATTTGGAAAGCTGCTTGATTTTGTGACACAGTTTCCACACTATTTTGTAGGCTCAAATGCAGATCTGCCAATCGTTGGAGGCTCTATCTTAAGTCACGACCATTTCCAGGGCGGACACTATACCTTCGCTATGGCAAAGGCTCCGATAGAGAAAGAAATCACATTCAAGGGCTACGAGGATGTCAAGGCAGGTATTGTAAAATGGCCTATGTCTGTTATCAGAATCAAGTCAGCAGACAAAGATAAGCTTATTGACCTTGCAGATAAGATTCTTCTTGCATGGAGAGGCTATACAGATGAAGAAGCATTTATTTTTGCAGAGACAGATGGAGAGCCACACAACACTATCACACCTATAGCAAGACGTCGTGACGGAGACTATGAGCTTGACCTTGTGCTCAGAAACAACATCACCACAGAGGAGCATCCGCTTGGCGTATATCATCCGCATGCCCACCTTCATCACATAAAGAAGGAGAATATCGGACTTATCGAGGTAATGGGACTTGCAGTGCTTCCGGCCAGATTAAAAGGTGAGATGGCAGAGCTTAGGGATGCAATCCTTACAGGAAAGGATCTGCATTCGACTGAGACTCTTGCATCACATGCTGACTGGGCTCTTAAGTTTATGTCTAAGTATGATAAGATTGATGAGTCAAATATTGATGATATCATCAATGAGGAGATTGGACTTGTATTTAAAGAAGTGCTTGAGTGTGCAGGAGTGTACAAGTGCACTGATGAGGGACGTGCAGCGTTCCAAAAATTTATAGATGCGGTAAACTTATAATATTTTCTTTTTATAATGCGGAAAGCACCGGCGAACCATACTGTATATTTCGCAAGTACTACGCAGCTAAGAAGCAGTAAGAATTATGATTTAGTGTGTTTAGACCATGACACAACCGGCTTTTATGCGCCGTCCATGGCGCATAACGCCTTGCCCCAGCGTCCATGCTGGGGCATTGTTGTATATGGACATAATTCTAACTGCTTCTAAGCTGCTTCGTAAAGCTCAATATATAGTATGATTCGCCGGTGCTTTCCTTAGGTTGTAAAATAAATTAATTTTTAAATACATCATTGGTAAAGACTTTTTTACTAAAGACTTGTAACTTAACTAGATTTTGCTTTCTGCAATTTATGCAGGCAGTGGATGAATGCAGGCACCAGGAAGGCATCTGCGAATATCCATGCGAGTGGGCTTGCAAAGCAGGCGGCAGAAAAGCCGAATATCGGTACAAATACAAGTCCGATGAGCGAACGCGCAATCATTTCTGCTACTCCTGCAAACATTGCAAAACCTGAAAAGCCCATGCCCTGTATGGTGAAACGGACTGTGTTTACCAGAACGAGCGGGATGTAGAAAAATGCATTTGTCAGCAGAAACTGATGAGCCTGTGCGACAACCTCTGTTTCGCTTGGTGATACAAACAGGTAAATCAGATAGTTGGCTATAAACAGCAGTGCCACAAAAATCAAAACCGAATAGATCGATCCTATCACTGAGGCTGAAATAAGCCCCTTCTTTACACGTTCAAATTTGGCTGCGCCGACATTTTGTCCACTGTAGGTGGCCATTGTGGAGCCGAGTGCGTCAAATGGACACATCATAAACATTGAAATACGGCTTGCAGCGGTCATTGAGGCAACTGCGATGGAGCCTAAGCCGTTTACGGCAGTCTGCAGTATGACGCTGCCTATAGCGGTTATCGAATACTGAAAGCCCATAGGAAGTCCCATGACCATCAGATTCCTGACATATGAAGAGTCAAGCTCCAAATCGTCTCTGCTTACATGCAGCAGAGGTACCTTTTTTGCTATGTAAATGATGCACAGCACTCCTGATATACCCTGTGACAGTACGGTTGCAAAAGCCGCTCCAAACACGCCCATGTTAAATACCAGAATGAAAAGTAAATCAAGACCGATGTTTAGAACAGCCGCGATTATAAGGAAAATAACCGGTATGACCGAGTTGCCGAGAGATCTCAGATATCCTGACAGCAGATTGTACAGTATTGTGGCAGGAATGCCAGCAAATATGACAATCAGATACTGGTAGGCGAGGTCGTAAATGTCGCTTGGCGTGTTCATCCAGGTCAGAATGTGACCGCAGAGAAGCACAGTGAGTGCCGTCATGATTATTGCGATAATTACAGAGACAATTCCTGCATTTCCTACATATTTTTTAAGTCCTTTTTCATCCTTGGCACCAAAGCGCTGGGCTATAGGAAGCGAAAAGCCGGCACACACACCCTGGCAGAAGCCGATGATGAGAAAGCAGATGCTTCCGGTAGAGCCGACTGCGGCTAAGGCCGAAACACTTAGAAAACGGCCGACGATTATAGTATCCATAAGGCTGTAAACCTGCTGGAAAAGCATTCCGAGAAGCAGTGGAAGGGAAAAGCCCAGAATGAGCCCGGTAGGAGAACCTACAGTGAGATCCTTTGAATTATTTTTAGTCATTATTTATAATCCCCCTTGATTAAAAATAGATAAAAATATATATAAAAAATAGTGATCAAGTGTAATATACAACCTTTACAAACATAAGTAAATGAGGTAAAGTTAAATTGTTAGCATTTTTTTGGGTGCATATTTTAAAGTGAATAAAAACGCTGATTTTATGTTTGATATCATGTTTTTTTGAGAAGAAAATTGAATAATCAGTAAATATGTATGGGCTGACATATAATTAAATTTGGAGGAAAAGAATGAGAGACTGGGAAAATAACATTCGAAGGGTTGTACCTTATACACCGGGAGAACAGCCAAAGAATACCTGTGTTATTAAGTTAAATACAAATGAGAATCCATATCCGCCAGCGCCGGGAGTGAAGGAGGTTTTAAGTAATTTCAATACAGATGATTTAAGACTGTATCCTGATCCAAGGGTTGATAAGCTGGTAAATGCAATCGCGGATTTCTATAAGATAGACAGCTCGAAGGTGTTTGTCGGAGTTGGCTCTGATGATGTACTTGCCATGATTTTCATGACATTTTTCAATTCAAAAAAGCCGATACTGTTTCCTGATATTACATATTCATTTTATGATGTGTGGGCAGATATGCTTCGAATCCCTTATGAGCAGCTTCCATTGTCTGATGATTTTTCAATAGTACCGTCAGATTACTATAAGGCAAACGGCGGAGTAGTATTTCCAAACCCTAATGCTCCGACAGGAAAGCTCATGCCTCTTGATGAGATAGAGGATATAATAGAGCACAATCAGGATGTAATTGTCGTGGTAGATGAGGCATATGTGGATTTTGGCGGGGAGAGTGCGCTTCCGCTCATTGACAAATATGATAATGTCATCGTGGTACAGACATTCTCGAAATCACGCTCGCTGGCAGGCTCAAGAGTTGGTTTTGCCATGGCAAGTCCTGTGCTTATCAAGTATTTGAATGATGTGAAATATTCGTTCAATTCATATACCATGGACAGAATCACAATCGAAGCAGCTACAGCAGCTGTAAAAGACAGAGCATACTTTGAAGAGACCACAGCAAAGGTCATAAAGACACGTGAGTGGACAAAGAAAGAGCTTAAGAGACTTGGCTTTACATTCTGTGACTCAAAGAGCAACTTTATATTTGCAAAGCCTGCAAATGTTTCTGCAACAAAGCTTTTTGAGGACCTTAAGGCAGACAATATATTTGTCAGACATTTCAGCTCACCTGAGCGAATCAACGACTATCTGCGCATATCCATAGGAACTGATGAGCAGATGCATACATTAATTAAATTTTTGGAGAATTATTCATGTTAAAAAAATATATTTACATCTTTTTAATTTCAATGGTACCACTTATTGAGCTCAGAGGAGCAGTTCCGGTTTCGCAGGTGATGGGGCTGCCGATAGTGCCATCATTTATCGTTTGTATCATTGCAAATATGCTTCCGGTCCCAATTATTTATCTTTTTGCAAGAAAGGTGCTCATCTGGGGAGCTGACAAACCGGTCATTGGAAGGTTCTTTAGCTTCTGCCTTGAAAAAGGAGAGAAGGGCGGTAAGAAGCTTCAGGCAAAGGCCGGAAGAGGTCTGTTTGTTGCACTTTTACTTTTCGTAGGTATCCCACTTCCGGGAACAGGTGCATGGACAGGAACACTTGCTGCAAGTATCCTTGATATGGATTTCAAGTCAACAGTTGCCGCTGTCATGCTTGGAGTACTGCTTGCCGGCATGATTATGATGATGGTAAGTCTGGCAGGTGTGACTATATTCCTGTAGAATTTATGGGATGCTCAGGCAATGATTGATTAACAATGCGTTTTCTTCGGCCCTTATTAAACAGTACAAATCCGGTCACCAGTGAAACAATTGTAACAACAATCACAATCACAAAGACCACTACACTATTACCGGGATCAGGGAAAAATTCTGAAAGTGTGCCCCAAAGGTTGAAAAGCAGATGAAGCCCCATAGAGTAGTAAATAGAGCCACCGCGTTCGCACACATATCCGAGCACGATGCCAAGTGCAAAGGCATATATGCCCTGAATCCAGTTGAGATGGAACAGTCCGAAAAGTGCAGCCTGCATCAGATTGGCAAGAGCAAATGGCAAAGCCTTTCTGGCACAGCGCATGGTCACACCGCGGAATATAAGCTCCTCACAGATTGGCGCCAGTATTACAGAATAAAGTACTGTTACAAAGGTGGTATCTGTGATGCCTGATGTCTCAAAAAGTTTATTGTACTGCTGCAGCCAGTCGGGACGGATGTAGCCGGTTAAGTTTGCGATGAAATTGGCAGCAAACTGTGTACCCGGCACGAGTATGACGATTGCTGCAAGCATCATGGGATTGAAGGTTTTCTTAGGGGATGGAAGAAAATTACCATCGTATCTGGCATAGTACCACATGCCAAAAATCGCAATGGTAATGAGTGCATAGATGACCATAATCATCATGTTAAAATTTACAGAGGTAAATGTCTTTTCAAGGCGGTCCGATACGTTTGCAGACGGAAAAGCAAGCTTTCCGACAAAACCCTGTCCAAACACTCCCATGCCCATCATAAAGAATAAGGCGATAGTCTGAATTGCCTCAACTGCAAGCAGTGGGACAAATGTGTAAAAGAAATATCCTACTTTTTTCATTTTCAATTTACTCCATTCTGATTTATTAGGCGATAGTAACACTAGTATAACATATCATAATTTAATTGCAAGAAAGCTGTTTACTTTAAAACTTTAATATGTTAAAATTAAATGTAAATAAATCGCATGAAAAAGGAGAACACGATGAGCAAGAATCTTAAAACAGAAGCAGTAGACCATTTGTTTGATGCTATTTTGTGTCTCAAGGATAGAGCAGAGTGTTATACATTTTTTGAGGATGTTTGTACTGTAAATGAGCTTTTTTCTCTATCACAGAGATTTGAAGTGGCAAAGATGCTTAGAGAGCAGAAGACATATCTTGATATAGCAGAAAAAACCGGGGCTTCCACAGCCACAATCAGCCGTGTGAACAGATCCTTAAACTACGGCAACGATGGATATGATATGGTTTTTTCACGCATGGAGGATGGCTCTGACAAAGAGGATTAGTTTATCATAGGGGAAAGAAAAACAGGCTCGTTAATTTGAGCCTGTTTTTTTAGAAGCCTCTTTTTCTTCATTTAGATCGTCAATCATGCGCTCAATCAGCATTTTCTTGATGTAGACATCAAAGCTCAGCATGCAGATAAAGCTGAATGTGTGGAGAAATTTCTGATCCTCAGCAGGGAAATCCTCAAATGTCTCGCCGGCAATCTTGTATTTCTTGCCGAGATCCTTTAGGAGCTTCTGTGACTCCTCTGCCTCTAAGCCAAAAACCTCCGTATAGACATCCTGCATCGTAAATCCGTCATCGTTGCCGAAGTACTTCTCGGTAAGCGGATTAAGAATCGAGCGGATATCGTTGATGCTCAATATATTTTTGAAATAATATATAAAAAGCAGTGTGAGCACGTGCTCTTTAGAATACTTTTTCTTGTCCGGAGAAGGGAGCAGATTGTTTTTGGCATAGTTGTTTATCATTGTCTTTGTAAGGATTTTGTCGCTTTCATAGCGCTTTGATGCAGCGAGCTGCTCGTCCATGAAGGTTGTGACCTGATCCATATACAGATCAATGTTTGGTATATCCTCCGGCTTTATGTAATCTATTGATTTAAGCTGTTTTAATAATTCTGATAAAAAATCTTTAACGTCATTCTCCATATCATCACCTCAGGCTTTTATTATATAGTATTGAAAACTATATGACAAGTTTTTTTTGAATTTTCTCATATTGGGTTGTACAAAACATATGTTTGTGGTATGCTGTAGATAAATTATTTTTTTTATTTATGGTATGTGTGCCTGTAATAAGACTGGAGAATTGAGAGGAAAACAGATGAACTTAGATATGTTGAATGAACAGCAGAGGGAGGCCGTTTTGACCACAGAGGGACCGCTTCTTATTTTAGCGGGGGCGGGCAGTGGCAAGACCAGGGTTCTTACATACAGGACTGCTTACCTGATAGATGAGTGTGGTGTCAATCCTTACAATATCATGGCAATCACCTTTACAAACAAGGCTGCGGGAGAGATGCGTGAGCGAATTGATGATATGGTGGGCTATGGTTCGGAAAGCATATGGGTTTCTACCTTCCATTCGACATGTGTGCGTATACTGCGCAGGTATATTGACAGGCTGGGATATGATACGAATTTTACCATATATGATGCTGACGACCAGAAGTCTTTGATGAAGGACATCTGCAAGCGCCTTGATATAGACACCAAGATGTATAAGGAAAAGATGTTTTTAAATGTCATATCATCGGCAAAGGATGAGATGATTGATCCGATAGAGTTTGAAAACCGCTTCACAGGTGACTTTGTGAAGCGCAAGCAGGCACTTGTATACAAGGAGTATCAGAATGCCTTAAAGCAGAATAATGCACTCGATTTTGATGATCTGCTTGTGAAGACAGTAGAGCTTTTCAAGCTGGATAAGGAGGTGCTTGATTACTACCAGGAGCGTTTCAGATACATCATGGTGGATGAGTACCAGGATACCAACACCGTGCAGTTTGAGCTTATCAGGCTTCTCGCCATGAAGTATAAGAATTTGTGTGTGGTTGGTGATGATGATCAGTCCATTTACAAGTTCAGAGGTGCCAATATCTACAATATCTTAAACTTTGAGAAGCATTTTGAGGATGCAAAGGTTATAAAGCTGGAGCAGAATTACAGGTCGACCCAGAATATCCTGGATGCTGCTAACAGCGTCATTTCCAACAATGTGGGAAGAAAGGACAAGCGCCTTTGGACCGACAACGGAGCAGGAGACAGGATTACATTTGAACAGCTTGAGAGCGGCTTTGAGGAAGCGGATTATGTGGCGCGCTCGATAGCGAGACTCGTGAGAAAGGGCGAGGCGCGCTATAAGGATTGTGCTGTGCTTTACCGAACCAACGCACAGTCGCGTCTTTTCGAGGAGAAATTTATTGCGGCCAACATCCCATACAAGATTGTCGGTGGCGTGAATTTCTATGCCAGAAAAGAGATAAAGGATATTCTTGCATATTTAAAGACTATTGACAATGGCCATGATGACCTTGCGGTAAAGAGAATCATAAATGTGCCAAAGCGAGGCATCGGAGCTACAAGCATCAATAAGGTGACGGACTATGCCATTGAGAAGGAAATAGATTTCTATACGGCACTGCGCTATGTCGATGAGGTGCCGAGCATGGCGAGGTCAGCAGGCAAGATAAAGCCATTTGTGATGTTTATACAGTCTCTTCGTGCGAGAGCCGAGATGGATTCGGTTTCGCAGCTCATACAGGCAATAATCGATGAGACCGGCTATGTCGATGAGCTGAAGGCTGAGGGCACGGATGAAGCAGAGCAGCGTATTGAGAATATTGATGAGCTTATAAACAAGGCTGTTGATTACGAGCAGGGGGAGGAGAATCCTACTCTCAGTGGCTTTTTGGAGGAAGTGGCACTTGTAGCCGATATAGACGGTCTTGACGAAAACAGCGACTATGTGGTTCTTATGACTCTGCACAGTGCTAAGGGACTTGAGTTTCCGAATGTGTATCTGGCGGGCATGGAGGATGGTCTTTTTCCAAGCTATATGTCAATCACGAGTGATGATGCGACAAGCGAGATAGAGGAGGAAAGGCGTCTTGCTTATGTTGGCATCACGAGAGCCAAGGAGCATCTGACCATTACATCGGCGCGTATGCGCATGGTGCGTGGAGAGACACAGTTCAACAAGGTATCGCGATTTGTGAAGGAGATTCCGCGCGAGCTTATGGCAGGTGAGGTCTATGAGCCAAAGCGCCGTGATGATGACCTTGAAAGAAATTCGCAGAGCACGTACAGAAAGGCTAAGGAAGCCTTCAAAAAGACACCTACATACGGCACAGAGTATGCGACCACATTTAATACACAGCGTACAAGGACACCTGTCTACACACCTGTGAGCAACCAGAAGTCTTTTGCCAGTGCCAATACCACCGGCGGTCTTTCATATAAGGTAGGAGACAGAGTATCACATATCAAGTTTGGTGCAGGCGAGGTCATGGCAATCGTAGAAGGCGGCAGGGATTATGAGGTCACAGTGGACTTCGACAAGGCAGGTACCAAAAAGATGTTTGCCTCATTCGCCAAATTGAAAAAAATTGACTAAAAATATTGTAATTTTTATAGGAAAATTGGATATAATATGCTATAATAGATTTAACAAATAGCATTTGACAATTACTTTTGGAAAAGGAGCGGATTCAATTATGTGTAAAGTTGAAGAATTATTAAAGGACAACAAGCTTACAGAGAAGCTCAGCATGGCAAAGCTTAATGACCTTCTCAAAAAAGAAGAGGAAGAGAAGAAGCCTTCCAAGGCTGTTATCATATTTGCTGTCATAGGTGTGTTAGTTGCAGTTGCAGCAGCGGCATATGGTATCTACAGATTTTTCACACCGGATTATTTAGATGATTTCGATGATGAGTATGATGATGAATTCGATGATGATTTTTTCGAGGATGAAGACGATGATGATGCTGAAGAGGAAAAAGAGGCACCAAAGACTAAAGAAGAGAAATAATCGTTTTTAGATAATGGGGGCTACATATGTAGTCCCCATTTTTCTTTATTTGTGAAGCAAGGCATTTGCAGCCAGGCATACAAAGAAATAATAAAGTTTAAAGAGAGATAAGAATTACATGAAAAAAGGATTTAGAGGAACAGGAACCGTAGAAAGAGTAGACTTCCCGAACAAGGGAATAGCCGTTACAGATGACGGCGACAGAGTAATTGTGAAAAATACAATTCCGGGACAGAAGGTGGAATTTGTTGTAAATAAAGTAAAGCATCAAAGGGCAGAGGGAAGACTTATGGAGGTAATTGAGAAATCACCTCTGGAGACAGAAGAGCCATGTCCTCACTTTGGAATGTGCGGGGGCTGTACATATCAGACAGTGCCTTACGAAAAGCAGCTTGATATGAAGCTTACCCAGGTGAAAAAGCTTATTTCGGATGCTATCGGCACTGAAAAAGAGTCAGGATATGAGTTTATAGGGATACATGGAAGTCCTAAAAAGAGCGAATACAGAAACAAGATGGAATTTTCATTCGGTGATGAGTACAAGGATGGTCCTCTTGCGCTTGGCATGCATAAAAGAGGAAGCTTTTATGACCTTGTGACAGTATCAGACTGTCAGATAGTGGATGAGGATTTCAGGACAATATTAAAGGCAACACTTGATTATTTTTCCAAAAACAATATTTCATATTTTCACAGAGCAACACACAAGGGATATCTGCGTCATCTGCTTGTCAGAAAGGCAACAAAAACCGGCGAAATCATAGTCGACCTCGTTACCACCACACAGACAGAGGGTTTTGATGAGGAGGAGCTGCTGGCAGGCTTTAGATATGCGCTTTTGACCAGGCACTATGACGGCAGATTCAAGGGCGTTTTACACACAAAAAATGACAGCGTGGCAGATGTGGTCAAAAACGAGGGCACAGAGGTGCTCTACGGAGATTCATATTTCTACGAGGAGCTCTTAGGTCTGAAATTCAAAATCACACCATTCTCATTTTTCCAGACCAATTCACTAGGAGCGGAGGTGCTCTATGAGACAGCGAGAGAGTTTATCCTGGGAGATGACAAGGATTCGCTAAACGGTAAAACAGTCTACGACCTCTACAGCGGAACCGGCACCATCGCGCAGCTTATGGCACCAGTGTGTAAGGAAGTAGTAGGTGTCGAAATAGTTGAGGAGGCAGTTTGCGCAGCAAAGGAAAACGCTGCCCTTAATGGTCTTGATAACTGTAAATTTATCGCAGGTGATGTGCTCAAGGTGCTTGATGAGATAGAGGAAAAACCTGATTATATAATTCTTGATCCACCACGAGACGGTATCCATCCGAAGGCTATCGGGAAAATCATAGAGTATGGTGTTGAGAATATGGTTTATATTTCATGTAAACCAACAAGCCTGGCAAGGGATTTGCAGATATTTATGGCCAGAGGGTATAGAGTGGAGAAGATATGCTGCGTGGATATGTTTCCGAATACTTATCATATAGAGACTTGTGTGTTGCTACAAAGACGAACTATGTAGAAATCCTTAATTTTAGGCACTTTTTCAAACATATCGTCTTTACGAGCGAGGGCGATAAAATCAGAAATAAAGAGATAAAAAACTATATCAATGTTTCGGTAGTAGTTGATATAGAGTGTGGGAACACAAACAATTAAATACTAAACTTTAGGGGTACTTGTTAAAAAAGTATCCCTTTTTAATGTAGGCGTTCAGAAATGAGCGTCTATTTTTATACCCAAAATGAAAGGAGCATTAGATTTATGAAAAAGACATTGAAACGATTGTGTACGGGCTTCTTAGCTCTTGCAACTGTCGTTACTGCTTTACCGACTACACCCGTCCATGCAGAAAGTAAGCAATACTGGACGGAAAGTGCAGAGCGTGTCGGTATCATTGAAAAAGTAATGAATGACGGTTCTATCGGTTCGACATTCAATGAGGGCTATATGAAAGTCGAGGGCGAAACTGCCTATTGTATTGACATCAATACAGATTTTAAGAACGGCTACAAGACCAGAGCTGACGCAAGCTCACGCATGAGTGCCGACCAGATTTCAGATGTGGCGTTGTCCTTAGAGTATGTCAAACAGTATGGCGAAGCTCACAAGGAATTGAACTATAAACAAGTCTATCTGTTGGAACAATGTGTAGTCTGGCAGAGATTGAGCGTACATCTTGGCTGGCAATGTGATAACGTGCGAGCTTCTTATGATGAAATTCCAAAGGCAACGCAGGACGAAGTTTTCTCTGGTGCAAAAGCCTTTGTCAAAGAAAATAAAGGACGCTATGAATGTGGCGGTTATATCTACTCTGGCGAGGGGCAGGAATTGGGACAATTCTGGGCGAAGCTGAATGTCGGAAATGCAAAACTGCAAAAGACTTCCAGTAATACCAGTATTACCGACGGTAACGGGAATTACTCTGTCGCTGGTGCGACCTATGGTGTCTTTGCTGATAAGGACTGCACAAAACAGCTTGCCACCCTTACGACTGATGAAAACGGAAATACAGATGTTGTAGAGGTAAAAGCAGGCACAGTCTATATCAAGGAATTATCCGCACCAGCAGGATATAAAGTGGATAAAACAATCTATCCATTAACAATCAAAGCTGGCGAAACAGCAACTTTGAATGTATCAGATACGCCAAAAGTAACGGACACTTTGATTGAGCTTTTCAAGATTGATATGGAAACACAGAAAGACAATCCGCAAGGGAGCGCTTCTTTAGCAGGTGCGGAATTTACATGGAAGTATTATGCAGGCTTCTATAATAAAGACAATCTCCCTGCCGAAGCTACTCGTACATGGGTTACAAAGACAATCGCTGAAACAGACAGCGACGGGACAACTCACTACATCACAAAATTAGCGGACGCATACAAGGTATCTGGAGATAGCTTCTATATGCAGGACGGCAAGGCGGTTCTTCCACTTGGAACGCTAACCGTTGAGGAAACGAAAGCTCCAAACGGCTACTTGTTAGAGGGTGCATATATGCAGGCTGGCGATAAGTCCGAACAGATTAAGGGCTTATATGTAACACAGATTACCGAGGACGGCGACCTTGCCGTATTATCTGGAAGTAACCAGTTTTCCGTATCAGACAAGGTTATCCGTGGCGGTGTCAAAATTCAGAAACGAGATTTAGAAACGGGCGATACAAAGCCACAAGGAAGTGCCACTCTGAAAGATACTGTCTTTGACATCATTTCCTTAAATGATAATTCTGTTTTGGTTGAGGGCAAGCTATATAAGAAAAATGAAGTCGTAAAAACTATTCGTACAGATATTGAGGGTATCGCTTCTACTTCTTCTGACCTCTTACCTTATGGAAAATTCCGTATTGTTGAGAGTGAAGCTCCCGACGGTTACTTAACTGACGGTGCAAAACCGATTGATTTTACAATCACAGAAAATGGAAAAATCGTGGACTTAACCGACGAAGCTCATTCTATCTACAATCAGATTAAGCGTGGAGATATTGAGGGTGTAAAAATCGGTGCAGGCACACATAAGCGTCTTGCTGATGTTCCTTTTAGGATCACAAGCAAGACAACGGGCGAAAATCATGTTGTGGTAACTGATGATAACGGGCAATTCTCTACTTCTGCTGACTGGGCTTCTCATAAGCACAATACAAACGCAGGAAAGACCAGCGAGGATGGTGTGTGGTTTGGAACTTCTGAACCAGACGACAGCAAAGGTGCGTTACCTTACGATACTTACATCATTGAAGAATTACGCTCTGATAGTAACAAAGGCTTTGAACTTATCCCACCTTTTGAAATCGTGGTATCAAGAAATAATCTTGTGATTGATTTAGGAACGCTGACTGATGAATACGAAAAAGAAATTTCTATCCATACCACAGCGACCAGCAAAGACGGCGAAAAGACTATCCTTGCAGGAAAAGAGGTAACAATCGTTGATACTGTCAAATTAGACGGACTTACAAAAGGCACAAAGTACCAGCTCAAAGGCTTGCAGATGTTAAAAGAAAAAAATACAGAGCTTATCATTAACGGAAAGCGTGTGGAAAATGATTATACCTTTGTCGCTAATGACGAAGAAATGAAAGTGGAAATTTCCTATACATTCAATGCGTCTGCTTTAGGTGGCAAGAACCTTGTTACCTTTGAGGAATTATATGATTTAAGCAATCCAGACGAACCCGTGAAAGTTGCGGAACATAAAGACATTGAGGACGACGGGCAGACCGTACTTATCACAGAGCGTATCATCAAAATTCATACGACTGCTACCGGTAAGGACGGCAATAAAGAACTTGAAGCAGGAAAAGACGTTACAATCATTGATACCGTAACCTTAGAGGGCTTAGAAGTCGGCACAAAATATCAGTTAAAGGGCTGGCAGATGTTGAAAGAAGAAAATGCAGAGCTTCTTATCAATGGAAAACGTGTGGAAAGTGATTATACCTTTACCGCTGACAGCGAAACTATGAAAGTGGAAGTTGCCTTTACCTTTGACGCTACTTCCCTTGACGGCAAACAGCTTGTAACTTTTGAGGAATTGTACGATTTAAGCAATCCAGACGAGCCGAAGAAAGTTACGGAGCATAAGGACATTGAGGACGAGGGACAGACGATTACCTTTAAGGAAAAGCCAGAAGAACCAGAGAAACCCGAAACACCACAGACACCAGAAAAGCCTAGCAGACCGAACGACAGTCCCAAAACGGGCGACACCACAAATGTCATGGCGTTTCTTGTGATGTTGCTTACATCTGCTGGTGGACTGGCTGGAACATATCTTTACAAACGCCGTAAAATGAAGAAATCATAAGGCGGTAACGGTATGAGGAAAGAAAAATCACGCTCTCCGCCGAAGCTGTCAAATGGCAGATTTTTGCTTATTCTGGCTTGTCTGCCAACAACCTGCAAGAACACGGATAGTCAAGGGTGCGTAAGCATTGATTTTACCCTTTACTATCTGGGGGATTGCTGGTACTTCCCAAACCGCCAGAATAAGAAATCATAATCAATTAACTTATCAAAAATAGAAAGAAACGAGGTAAAACACTATGGAAATGAAATATGTCGTGCCAGATATGGCACAGTCTTTTGGAACTCTTGAATTTGCAGGCGAAAGCGAGCCAGTCTTTGAAAGAGATAAAAATAACCGCAGGGTCTTAGCCAGACGAAGCTATAACCTTTATTCTGACGTACAGAAAGGCGAAAATGTTGTCGTGGAAATTCCCGTGCAGGCTGGCGAAAAGCATTTCAAGTATGAGCAGAAAGTAAAACTTGTCAATCCGAAGTTATACGGCAGAGGTTACGCAATCGGAGATATGGGACATACCGATTATGTGTTAGTTGCTGATGATATTGTAGCAGTTGAAGAAAAGTAAAGGAGTGAAGAATTTATGAGATTATCAAACGGGTTTGTTATTGACAAAGAGAAAACATTTGGAGAATTAAAATTTACAGCGGTGCGTGATGTGTTCTTGCAGAACGAGGACGGGACACCGAGTACCCAGCTTAAAAAGCGTATCTATGATTTGAAATGCAGTCTGCATGGTGGAATTATCCCCGTGTCTGTACCGCCAGAAGTACCGTTAAGGGAATTTCCGTACAATGCAGTCGTGGAACTTGTCAATCCCGTAGCCGATACTGTATCACGAAAAACCTATACGGGTGCAGATGTGGACTGGTATGTAAAGGCAGAGGATATTGTATTGAAGAATAAAAGCAACCAGAACGCAGGCAATACACAGAACCATACACCGCAGGGACAACAGAAAAAATAGGATTGCCGAGTAAAAATTATATTGTAGAGCATACTGCATAACGGTATAATTATTTCATATCAAATATAATGGAGTGATGAAAATGAAGCATATCTTAATTGTTGATGATGATATTCATATAAACAAAATGTTGGACGAAGTTTTAGTACATGAAAGATATATGGTTTCCCATGCTTACTCTGGTACAGAAGCATTATTATTTTTAGCAGATACAAAACCAGATTTGATTTTGCTAGACTTAATGTTACCGGGATTGTCTGGGGAAGAATTATTACCACAAATATCAGATATTCCCATTATTGTTATGAGTGCAAAAGTAGATGTTGAAGATAAGGTATCTCTTTTACTTGGTGGTGCAGTTGATTATGTTACTAAGCCTTTTGATACAAAAGAATTATTGGCAAGAATTACTGTTGCACTTAGAGTTAAAACATCCTCATTAAACAGAACATTAGAATTTGAAGATATTACATTGGATACATTTACTTATGAAGTGTTCATACAGGACAAAAAAGTAAAACTGACGAGAACGGAATATGCTATTTTGAAATTGTTAATACAAAATCCGAAGCAAGTTATTGTAAAGTCATTTCTTTTAGAAAAAATTAGTGAGGACACACCAGACTGTACTGAAAGCTCATTAAAAATGCACATTAGTAATTTAAGAAAAAAACTTCGTGATATAAGTGGAAAAGATTATATTGAAGCTGTTTGGGGAATTGGATTTAAAATGAGAACAGAATAAATCTTTACTGTTTCTTTACTGTTTTCTTTACCGTTTTCTTTACTCTTACAAGATAGAATAACTATATCAGAAAACAGGAGGTAAAAATCATGGAATATGTTCTTAAAACAAATTCTTTATGTAAGAACTACGGGCATTTTAAAGCACTCAACGGCTTATCAATGAATGTGCCTAAAGGTTCGATTTATGGTCTTATCGGCAAAAACGGAGCAGGCAAAACAACTCTTATACGGTTGATATGTGGTTTACAAGAGCCTACATCTGGCGACTATGTTCTTTATGGCAAAAAGCACATAGATAAAGACATTACAAAATCTCGTCGCAGAATGGGAGCAATCGTAGAAACACCGTCAATTTATGTTGATTTAACAGCGTATGAAAATTTAAAGGAGCAATACAAAGTATTAGGTATTCCCTCTGATGATGGAATTTCCGAAATATTAAAATTAGTTGGTCTTGAAAATACGGGAAATAAAAAAGCAAAAAATTTTTCTCTTGGTATGCGTCAAAGACTAGGTATTGCGGTTGCTCTTGCAGGTTCGCCAGATTTTCTCGTTCTTGATGAGCCAGTCAATGGACTTGACCCACAAGGAATTATAGAAATTAGGGAATTGATCTTGAAGCTCAATCAAGAACATGGAATTACCGTTTTGATTTCTAGTCATATATTAGACGAGCTATCAAAACTGGCAACATACTATGGCTTTATTGACAATGGTAAAATGATAAAACAGATTAGCTCTATTGAATTGGAAAGTAAATGCCGAAAATGTACTCATTTAAAAGTATCAAGCACAAAAACCCTTGCTTATGTTTTAGACACTATGAACATTGAATATAAAATACTTTCGAATACAGAAGCGGATATTTTTGAAAAAGTTAATATTTCAAAATTAACGACAGAATTATCCAAAAAAGATTGTGAAGTTATTTCGATACATGAACATGATGAAAGTTTAGAAAGTTATTTTGTTAGCTTGGTAGGGGGTGCAAGACATGAATAAATTATTATCTGCTAATTTCTTTCGATTAAGGAAAAATAAATGTTTTTGGGGTTCATTAGCTTTTATGTTTGTGATTGGAATAGCTAGCCCACTATTGAGATATAGGGATATGAAACAGTCTGGATATATCAATAATCTTGACAATGGATTTTTCATGTGTGCATTGTTCATAGGAATTATTCTTGCTGTATTTTGTAGTCTTTTTATCGGTACAGAACATAATGACGGGACAATCAGAAACAAAATTATCGTAGGACAGAAAAGAGAAACTATTTATTTATCAAATATGGTAACTTGTTCTATTATTGCAATTACAATGTGTATTGTGTTTTTTGTTCCGTATCTCAGCGTTGGAATTCCTTTACTTGGATTTTTTGTTGCTGATATGAAAATGATTGTAATGATAGGAGTAACTGTCTTGGTTTTATCAGTTACATTTGCTTCTCTTTTTACACTTGTAGCAATGCTCTCTCAAAATAAAGCTATTATTGCAGTAGCTTGTATTCTATTTTCATTTGGGCTTTTGTTTGCTGGTGCAATATGTAATAGAATGTTGGACGCTCCAAAAACTATTCCAGCTTATTCGATAGGAGAAAATGGAGAAAACACAGCTCAAGAAATGGAAAATCCAAAATATTTAGACGGAACAAAACGAGAAATTGTGCAATTCATTTATGATGTAAATCCAGGCGGTCAAGCAATTCAATGTTCAACAATGCAAGTTGTTAATTTAACACGATTGCCTATATATTCCTTAGTAATCGTTATACTTACAACTGGTGCAGGTGTTTGGATTTTCAAGAAAAAAGATTTAAAGTAAAGGAGTGAAAAATTATGCTATGGTTATGGCTTTTCATAAGTGGACTGATTTTAGTGATTGTCTTGTTACTTATCAAGATACATTTATTACGAAAATCTGCAAAAGAAATAGAATGTTCATTCGCTGAAAAGCTCATAACCGATAGTAATACTCTGATTGATATTTCAAGCAACGATAAATATATGTGTCATTTAGCAAATGAAATAAATATCCAGCTACGAAAGCTCCGAGCTGAACGCAGAAAATTTCAAAAAGGCGATATAGAATTAAAAAATGCTGTTACAAATGTTTCTCACGATTTACGCACACCGCTAACCGCAATATATGGCTATTTGGATTTACTTGAACAAGAAGAAAAAATTGAAAAAGTGAATAGATATATTGCTGTCATAAAAAATCGTACAGAAATGCTAAAACAACTAACAGAAGAATTATTTCGTTATTCTGTGATTTTAACTTCAGAAGAAGATTTAAAAATTGAACCTATTACTATTAACAATGTATTAGAGGAAAGTATCGCTTCATTCTATACAATTTTAAAAGAAAAGCAAATTTCTCCTAAGATTATCATTCCACAGAAAAAGATAGTTCGTAATCTTGACCGTTCCGCAATATCAAGAATATTTGCAAATTTATTGAATAATGTGGTCAAGTACAGTAATGGTGATTTAGAAGTTACATTATTTGAAAATGGAGAAATTCATTTTATAAACCATGCTTCAAATTTGACTGAAATAGAAGTTGGAAAATTATTTGACCGATTTTATACAGTTAATAATGCTAGAAATTCAACTGGACTGGGATTGTCTATTTCAAAAGCATTAGTTGAAAAGATGAATGGTACAATTTCAGCCGAGTATAACAATGAAATGCTTAATATTTGCATTGTGTTTGATTTGTGAAAATAACTTTTTATAGCAGTTAGTCTTAGGATTGACTGCTTTTTTTGTACCCAGAAAGGAGTGATTGATTTATGCGTAAGATATGGAACAAAGGACACCGTATCAGAGCCAGCGACAAGCACCTTGTCTATCACTTTTCCATAGGAACGCTTCTGTTTGTATTTGTAGCGGTTCTTTTGCTACTGAATATCAAACAGCTCATGCGTACCGATTGGGAGCATTTCAGCTTGTTTGAGAATGGCTTGACGCTTTCCCCTTGCAACTTCATAACCATACTGATAGCGACTGGTGTTTGTGCATTGGTCGCTTTTCTGTATTACCGCTTCTGTTATGACAGTTTCAAGAAGCTCCTGCACCGTCAAAAGCTGGCACGAATGATACTGGAAAATAAGTGGTATGAAGCCGATACCGTACAAGACAGCGGTTTT